>Ga0334890_1000563_pt1 | contig 64699 bp, 44 predicted proteins | sample GraSluR1_MG_3_FD_207220 | JGI IMG/M metagenome (GOLD analysis project Ga0334890, IMG submission 207220) | Sludge microbial communities from methane-producing bioreactor in Wageningen University, Netherlands - Granular Sludge_31_08-R1 | ecosystem: Engineered > Bioreactor > Anaerobic >... | reverse complement strand
GAAGCGCGGCGGTCACTTCGGACGGCACAATGACTGTGCGCGCGCTGCTGGGGGTCTTGGGCGTGGTGACAACCGGCGCGCCGTCAAGCCGCTGTAGTGTGCCGCTCACCGTGACGGCCACGCCCAAACCCACGTCGTTCCAGGTCAGGGCCAGCGCCTCACCAAGCCGCAATCCGGTTCCCAGCAGCAGCCGCCAGAGGGGTTGCAGCCAGTGCTCAGCTGTGCCGTCCAAAAAGGTTTGCAGTTCGTCACGGCTCCACAATTCACGGCGGGCCGGCGTGTAGACGGGCGGTAGCACCCGGTCACACGGGTTGGCGGACACCCAGCGCCAGAGCACGGCGACGGCGAAGGCACGATGTAGCAGCCGGTGCACATTGCTGGCCACAGAGGGCGTCAGGCCAGCGTACAGACGTTGCAGCTGGTCAGGGGTCACGCGCTCCAAACGCATACGGCCCAGCACGTCGCGCGCGTAGGTATCGAAGAAATAGCGGTGCCGGGCAACCGTCGTGGGCTTCAAGTTAGGCGCGCCGGTCAGCCAGGCGTCTATGAGGTCGGCGACGGTGCGCTTGCCGGGCATGGGCAGCGCGCCGTCGGTATCAGCTTGCCGTCGCAATTCGCGTAGCTTGGTGTGCGCCTCACGTTCGGTGCGCCCGTAAACAGTCCGACGCACGCCGTTTACCTGTAGTGAGGCTTGCCAGCGCCCGTCACGGCGCTGAACCACTGTTCCCTGGCCGGGGCGATTGTTGGGCATGGTTCAGTCTCCAATCTCTGAACTGTGCCCCGGCGCGGTGTTGTAACGTTGTTGTCACACGGGAACGGCTGAGGGGGAGCATCTACTATGGGAAAAATCGCTCGCAACAGAAATCGCGTGAGGAACTGCTGCCGCTGCTCGACTGCGTGGATACGGAGATGTCGCTGGAATAGCGGACAGCGGCCCAGCCGTCAGCCGTCAGCGCTCAGTGATCAGTGAGAGAGATTCATCGCAGGGGCGCTGCTCTGTGCGCCCCTCCCCGGCAGAGTGTCACCTATGTCTCCGAACACCTGTTACCCATGTCTCCGGTCTGTACAAGCCAGGGAGGGGAAAACGCCCCAATCAGCGATCAAAGTCCCCCTCTCTAGCTCAGCTGGAGAGGGGAATTTAGGGGGTGAGGCAGATCAGACTTCCGAAGTCTTCGAAGACTTCGGAAGTCTCTTTCAGCGCAATCGCCGCCAGCGTTAGAGCAGCCCGGCCAGCACTTTGGCCGACTGCTCCTCGATCTGCTTGTGCAGGCTGCCGCCGTGACTGTCCATGGTGACGACCGCCGGGAAGTCCTCCACGCGAATGACCCAGAAGGCCTCCGGCACGCCGAAATCCAGCTTGTAGACGGTCAGCACTTCCTTGACGCGCTCGGCGATGAAGGTGGCTGCTCCGCCGATGGCGTGCAGATAGACCGCGCCGTAGTCCTGGCAGGCTTGCAGCGTCTTGGCGCCCATGCCGCCCTTGCCGATGACGGCCCGCACGCCGAAGTGCCCGATCACGTCGGCCTGGTACGGCTCCTCGCGGATGCTGGTCGTCGGCCCGGCAGCGACGAACGACCACTTGCCGTCCGTCTGCTGGACGACCGGCCCGCAGTGGTAGATCACGCCGCCGCCCAGAATCTTCTTGAGTTCCTCGTAGAGCGCCACTTCAGCAACGGGGGGTGCGCCATGCGTCTTGACGAAATTATCAATCATGTACTTGTGCGCGGCGTCGCGGGCAGTGACCATTACCCCGTTGAGGCTGACCGGCTCGCCAACCGTCAGGGCGCGGATGTCCTGCTCGCTGATGGGGATAGTCAGCTTACGCATAGATGATCTCCTCTCCGACCACGCGCATACTGGCCCGGCGATTGGCCCAGCACATGTAAGCGACCGAGACGAAATAAGAGGCGGGCAGGCGGTGCAGCGAGCCGACCTTGACGCCGAGCAGTGTCGTCTTTCCGCCGAAGCCCATCGGCCCGATGCCCAACTGGTTCCCCTCCTCAAGCAGGCGATCTTCGAGTTCGGCCAGCTTGGAGTCTTCGTTGGTGTCGTCTACGGGGCGCAGCAGAAGCTGCTTGCTCTTGGTGTACGACGTACCGCGGTCGCCGCCGACAGCGACGCCCAGCACGCCCGGCGCGCAGCCGAGGCCCTGGGCCTTGTGCACGGCGTCGAGCACGACCCGCCGCACGCCTTCCAGGTCGCGTCCGGCGTCCAGATCGTTGTTGGGCAGCTCGTACTGCGTGCTGACGTTCTCGCAGCCGCCGCCCTTGAGGATCAAATCCACCTTGATTTCTTCCTCGTCCCATTCCTCAAAGTGCATGGTGGGGAAGTCAATGCCGGTGTTGTTGCCGCTGTTCTTGCCGGTGAGGCTGTCCACAGCGTTGGGACGCAGGTAGCCTTTCTCGGTGGCGATGGCGCACGCCCGGCGAATCTGGTCGGCCAGCTTGCGCGTGGAGACGCCGAGCGGGTAGTGGATGGTGAAGATGGGCGTGCCGGTGTCCTGGCAGATCGGCGTGGACTTGGCGCGAGACATCTCAACATTTTTCAGGATCGTGTCCAGCGCGCCTTCCGCCGCCGAGCCTGGCTCTTCGTCCTCGCGGGCTTTGCGCAGCGCGCGCTCCATGTCCGCAGGGAGAAGGGTGGCAGCACGGCGGATCAACTCTACAAAAGCATCGGTTAAGTCTTGCATAGGTGTATTTTTATCCTTCCACTCACTGGCGAAAGGGAGGGGGCACCGTGCCCGATCCCTATACTCATCATAATCATCCTGCGCGCGAATGCCAAACCCACGACCTCACCCCGCCCGGCGCTGGCGCGGATCGCTGGTGGCGTACTCCCGTAGGGGCGTATGGCCATACGTCCCCGCGACGCCAGACTTCCGAAGTTTCCGAAAACTTCGGAAGTCTGATCGGGTACGTTCTGGCGAATGCCGGAGGCTGACCGCCCGGCGGCTCTGTGAATCTTGCCTGAAAACGACTTACTTTGCCGCTAACCGCTTCTTTTCGTATAGGATCACTCACGGTATAATGAGCCACCACTGAAAGATAAGCGGGGGTGTCGGGGGCCAGTTTCGGCTGCCGGATAATTTGCCTGTGGGGAACAGCATCGTCCTCTCTGCCCGCAACGCTTCGAGCATGATCGGCGCCTCGCTGTACGGACGCCCGCACTTGAGATGAGGCATACGCGATGGAAACTGAACTGGTCCAGTATATCCGGCTCGTCCGGCGATGGCTGTGGCTGATCGTTCTGGCGGCATTTCTGGCGGGGGGTGCGGCCTATTTGCAGGCAAGCCGGCAGCTTGACCAGTACCAGGCGCGGGTGACCATCTCAGTGGGCACCTACTTTCAAGCACCCAACCCCACCTCTGGCGAAATCTACACCGGCCAGCAGCTCGCCCAAAACTACGTCATCCTGGCCAAGAGCCATTCCGTGCTGCAGGCGGCGATTGACGAGGGCAATCTGCCCATCTCTGTGGGGGCGCTCAGCGGGTCGCTGTCGGCCAGCGTCATCAACCAGACCACCTTCATCCAGATCACCGCGACCCACCCCGACCCGATTCTCGTCGTGCAGATGGTGGACGAGGTAGCCAAGCAACTGATCCTCAACAGCCCCACCAACCTGACGCCCGAACAACAAGCCCAGGTGGACCTGGCTAACAGTGAGATCGCGCGGCTGAACCTCCAGCTTGAGCAGTCGCGCCAGCGGCTGGCGGCGCTCGATACGCAGCTTGCCACGACCACCGATCCCCAGGAAATCGAGCGCCTGAACGAGCAGTACAATACGGTGATCTCGCAGATCAACGAGGCGTCCTCGAACATTGCCTGGTTCACAGACACCATCGCCCGGCTGCAGCAGCGCACCAACGCGCTGGAAATCGTCGAGCCGGCGCGGATGACGGGCCGGGTCGCGCGCAATGAGTTTCAGACGACCGTCCTGGGCGCTCTGGTGGGGGCGGCGCTGGCCTTCGGCCTGGTGCTGTTGATCGAGTACCTCGACGACACGATCCGCACCGTAGATCAGGCGACCCAGGCGTTGGGCCTGCCGACGCTGGCCGTCATTCCCAAGTTCGGCAAATCGCGCGACAGCTACTCGGAGCGGCTGATCGCCTACCGGCAGCCCGACTCGCCCGTTTCTGAGGAATACCGCACGCTGCGCACCAACCTGATGTTCTCGGCCAACGGGGGCAAAGCGGTATTCCTGATCACCAGTCCCGGCCCTGGCGACGGCAAGACGATCACCGTCGCCAACCTGGCTGTGACGATGGCCGTTGCCGGGTGGCGCGTCCTGCTCATTGACGCCGACCTGCGCCGCCCCCGCCTGCACGACATCTTCAACGTGGATAACCGCGTCGGTCTCTCCACGCTCCTGTCGCTGGACCCCAGCGATCTGCTGGCCGCCGAGATGCCGCTGGACCGGCTGCCGCCCCATTACGCCGAGTGCATTCAAGAGACAGAGATTCCGGGCCTGACCATGATCGCCAGTGGTTACATTCCGCTGAACCCGGCGGAGGTGCTCGGCTCGGCGAATATGCAGCAGTGGTTCAAGTTCTTCCGCTCGTCGCCGGACATTGACATCATCCTGATTGACACGCCGCCCGTGCTGATCGCCGCTGACAGTGCCGTGCTCGCCTCCAATCTCGACATCCCCACGGTGATGGTCATCGAAGCCGGCAGAACGCGGCCCGGTGGTGCGCTCCGCGCCAAAGAGCGCCTGGCTTCGCTGGAAATTGACATCAAGGGGCTGGTGCTCAACGCGGTCAGCCGGCGCGACGAGGGCTACGGCTACGGCTATGACTACTACTATTATTACTACTACAAGAAGCACGAGTCCGGCGAAAAATCGGCGTCCAACGGCGGCACAGCCGTCACCCGCCGGCGCTGAGTGATCGCCTGAAGCTCTTTCCTCCCGGCATCCGAATATGTCGAGGGGGGGGTATCCAGCGGGGGGCCTTGGGGCACACTAGAGGCGCACGAAATCCACCCTATCCCCTTGCTTTGTGCATGACTACACGAAATCTCGCTCCGGCCCGACCAACACGTACTGCGCCACGAGCACGCCGATCACCTGCTCTGCCCCGTCCACACGCAACGTGATCGGCCCGTCGAAGGGGTCGACCTGCACCACCTCGACCGCCGCCCCGACGATCAGCCCCTTGTCCGCCAGGTAGCGCAGCATGTCCGGGGCCTGGTCGCGCAGGCGGGCCACGTGCCCGCGCCGCCCGGCGGGCCACTCCGCCAGGGGGGTCAGGTCGCGCGGGGCGATGTCCCCCTGCGGGCCGGGGATGGGGTCACCGTGCGGGTCGTAGTGCGGGTCGCCCAGGTAGGCGGCGATGCGCTGCGCCAGCCGCTCGGAGACGGCGTGCTCCAGCCGCTCGGCCTCCTCGTGCACCTCATCCCAGGAATAGCCGAGCGCCTGCACCAGGAACAGTTCCAGCAGGCGGTGATGGCGCACGATTTCCAGGGCGACGCGCTCGCCTGCCGGCGTCAGGCGGATGCCGCGATAGGGTTCGTGCTCGACCAGGTTGGCCTTCGCCAGCTTCTTAGCCATTTCGGTGGTCGAGGGGGCGGTGATGTTCAGGGTCTCGGCCAGCGTGGAGGTCTGGACGCGCTCCTGCTCTTGCTGGAGCATATACACGGCTTTGAGGAAGTCCTCAATGGCCTCGCTGTAGCCTTCGCTGGGGGTAGGGCGGTCGGTCACGGGTGCTCGCTCCCACTGGCGCTGTCCTTATCTCCATTGTACCGCATTAAGGGGCGCGAGTCGCCGAACCGCTGGGGATTTTTGAACCGCCGAGGCGCAGAGAAGGGCAGAAAGGGCAGACTTCCGAAGTCTCCGAAGACTTCGGAAGTCTTGTTCTTTCTGTGCCTGGTGTGGTAGCGGTGAGCTTTGCTCTAGCCGAAAGTCTGCCGGGGGCAGGTGGGATTCTCCCGCAGATCGATCAACTCGGCGTCGAGCGACTCCAGGCCGGGCTTAAGCTGGGCAAAGTTGGCCCCTTGCTCTTTGATGGTGATGTAGGCGGCGGGGGAGGCGCTGCCCTCTTCGTGCCAGGCGGTGACGCTGATGATGTTGCCGCCCGCGTCGGCGACGATCTGGGCTACTTTCGCCAGGACGCCCGGCTTGTTGGCGACCTGGAGCGTGAAGCGCGCGCCCTCTTCGCCGCCGCCGAGCAGGGTCACCAGCACGCCGAAAATATCATGGTCAGTGATGATGCCCACCACTTTGCCACCCTCGACGACCGGCAGACAGCCGATGTCTTCGCTGAGCATGACGCGGGCCGCCTCTTCGATGGGGCAGTCCGGCGCCGTCGTGTGGACGGGGTGCGTCATGATCTGCTTGATCTGGAGCTTGGACAGCAGCCCGTGAATCTCATAGATGCTCAGCGTAGTGGCCGGCGAGGGTTGGGCGGCCAGCAAGTCCTGCTCGACGACGATGCCCACCAGGTTGCCGCCCTTGTCCAGCACGGGCAGATGGTGAATGTGATGTTCGCGCATCAGTTCGGCGGCCTGGCGGTGCGTGGCATCCGGCAGGATGGTAATGGGGTTGGGGGTCATGCGGTCTTTGACAAGCATCTGGTATCTCCAAGAAATCACAAGGCAGCAGGGTCAGACATGAGCACTGCGCAGAAAAGCAACACTTTTCACCCTTTGCGCGGATCGTAGTCGCTCTGGGGCGGGCTGTCAACCGGCGGAGGGCCATGGAGGGGCGGGTTTGCAAACCCGCCCCTACAAAAACCAAGATCGGCATCGTAGGGGCGTATTGCAATACGCCCCATGTGCACCAACTTAAGGCTTCTGAGCGCGCGGTACAGGCGGAACGCCCCGTCCCCTGGCCCCCTCCCCGGCTTGGCCGGGGAGGGGGGCCTTCCTACAACTGCCTAACGATTTGTTCGTGGACCCGCAGGGTGAGGTCAGGTTTTGCCCGCGCTCGGCCCGCCTTGCGCTGGATTCCCGATGGACTAGAATAGTAACGACGCCTCTCTTTTCCGATCACCGTCTGGCTCTGGGCGCGGGGGATACGACACATGTCAACCTGGATGGTCGTTGAGGACGAACCCGATCTGTACGATACGCTGCTGGCCCTGTTCGGCATCTGGAGCATTGACGGCGTAGCCTTCACCAACGGCACCGATGCCATCAAGTGGATTGACGACGTAGACGCGGGAATCGCCGAGACCAATATCCCGGAGCTGGCCATCCTCGACATCCGGCTGCCCGGCGTCGAAGGCCCGGAGATCGGGGCGCGGCTGCGCAAAAGCCCCGTCCTGAAGAACATCGCCATTGTGCTCGTCACCGCTTTCCATCTCTCCCCGGCTGACGAGCAGAAAGCCATCGAAAAGGCCCAGGCCGACGACCTGCTGTACAAGCCGCTGCCCGCCCCCGAAGCATTCCGCGCCACGCTACAAAAGGCCATCGCCAAGCGGCAGGCCCCTCCGCCGGAGGAACCCGCCGCGCCAGAAGCCGAGCAGCAGCCCCCTGTCGCCCAGGACGCAGCGAAACCGACGCAGGAGAAGGAGGCCCCTAGCGATGCCCGCAGCGGCAACGCCTGAGCGCACGGCCCCCTCCCCGCGCCAGGTGACGCTCTCCGGCCTGGTCCGGCGGCGTTTCATCCACTGCATGAGCGCGCGCGGACAGTCCGCCGCTGACCTGGTGCGCGAGATCGGGCTGCCGCCGCTGACGCTGTGTCACCTGATCGCCGGGCAGAATCTGCCCGCCATCCCGCTGACAGCCTATTATCGCATCGCCCGCTGGCTGCAAATGCCCTTGTGGAACGCGCTGTTGCTGGCCGGGGCAGAGCCGAAGCTGGCGACACTGGTGCGCTTCGGCATGGAGATGCAGGGCTGCCGGGCCTCCAGCACGAAGGATCAGGAGTGCGCCGCGCGCGCCATCGGGATCAGCGTGGCCGTCTTCCGGCGCGCGCTGCACGGCTACCCCAGCTTTCATCCCTCCGTGCAGACCTGCGACCGTCTCGCTAACTGGCTGGCCTGGATGGGCGTGAGCGCGGAAGACATCGCGCAGGCGGCGGGCATGGTCGTGCGCTATCACGCCAACGGGCGCCGCCTGACGATCACTCAGCAGATGGCCCAGGCCGTCGCGCCGTACCCGTGCGCGTGTGGCAGAGCCGGGTGCATGGTGCCCGCGCACATCCCCGCCGGCCCGCGCCGCCAGTGGCGCAGCGATGCCTGCCGCATGTGGGCCAAGCGCCACCAGTCCGCGCTCACCCCCGTCTTCACGGCGTCTGCGCGCCCCCTGCCCCGCCCCCCGAAAGTCGTGCGTTTTATCAGGATAAACGAACGCGCTGTTCCCGTGCGTTTTTGAGGAGTCAACCCGCGCCTGTCACCCTCCGATCAGTGGGGTAGGGCAGGTGTGGACTCACGCGCGCGAATCGGGCCGCAGCCCCCTACCCTGGGGGTGGTTCTTGGTGGTTGGTTATTGGTCGTTGGTTGTTGGTTGTTGGTTGTTGGTTGTTGGTGATTGGTGGTGATCGGTGATCAGTTGTCAGTGATCAGTAGTCAGTGGTCGGCGGGCCGCACAACAAGACTTCGGAAGTCTGATCGCAACCCCCAACGCGGCGTCTCTATCTGATCACCGAAGACTGATCACTGATCACCAACCCCCCAACGTTGCCCCGGGGCAACATAGCGCAGCAGCGACTGATCGCGCCCTCACCGCGCAGCATCTTCCACTGATCACCGAAAACTGATCACTGACCACCCTATGTTGCCCCGGGGCAACATAGCGCCCGTCAGCCTCTACCAATAACCAACAACCAATCACCAATCACCCTTCTTCCGGCACCTGCCGCTCGACGATCTCCAACAGCCGGCGCAGCGCCGCCACCTGCCGGCGCACCTCCTCCGGCTTCTGGCGCTTGAGCCACTGGTCGGCCACCAGCGAGAGATCGGCCTGTGAGAACTGCCGCGCCAACGCCGGCCAGCGATTCGCCACGCGCTCCGATACCGTCTCGGTGAACTCCTCCGCGCCCGCCCGCGACGGGGCGTCACCGCCCAGCAGCGCGGCTAGGTTCGGCGACTCGACCAACTGCTTGACACGCTCAGCGGACAGGTCGCGGGCGACGATGAAGCGCACCAACTGCACCTGCAGCACCTCATCTTCGACCTTCAGCACGTAGCGCAGCCGCTTCTCTTCCAGGCGGTGACGGTCGGCCAGCTCCCACACGGAGTCCGGCAGGCGCAGCAGCGCCTGAACCCGGCTGAACTGCGAGCGCTGCACGCTGCCCAGGGCGGCGCGCAGCGCCTCGCCCTCGCCGCGCGGCACACGGTACTCCAGCGCCTGGCGGTACCAGTCGTTGGGGATGGGGCGCGTGTAGTCGGGGTGAATGCCGTACAGGTCGAGCAGCAGCGTCGCCAACTGGCGGGCTAGAGCCATCGCCGACAGCCCTTCGCGGCTGGTGTTCTCCGCCGCCTGCCGCCAGGGACTCGCCTGGGGGACGACGATGCACTGAATCTGGTCGAAGCCGTTGGCGACCCACATATTCAGCCAGTGATGCGCCCAGTAGCGGCGCTCGCCCGTCTCGATGCGGTAGTAGCTACCCCCGTCCATCTCCACGACAGTGATCGGGCTAACCTGCCCGCCGTGCCGGATCGTCGCGGCGGTGGCCACAATCGCGCGCAGCAGTTCCTCTTCGGGGCCGGGCATACCGGGCGGATCGGCGTCGAAAACCTCTTCGGTCCGGTCGTCCGGGTCGCGGTTGAGCAGCGCCGCCCAGTCCGGGCGGGGACGCCCCCGCCGCGCCGCTTCTTCGGCGACCAGCGCCTCCCAGCGTTCGAGGGCCTGGCGCGCGTTGATGTGCCCGGTGATGAACTCGCCCCGGATCGCCTCTGGCAGCACGCGGCGCGGCTGGGCGGGGTCGGGGCGAATGCGCTCCAGCACGATGGTGACGACGCGCAGCCCCTTCCCGGCGATGTCGGGGGCGGCTTCGGCGATCCCGTCCAGGCTGCCCAACTCTTCGAGCAGGGCGCGCGTGCCTTGTGAGCGGCGTTTTGTCATAGTCGTCAGGCTCCTGCGGGCTTCATCACCCGCTCGACCAGCTCGCGCACGAAGATCATGTAGGCGCGGGCGGCGCTCGACTGGTCATCGTACATGAAAATGGACTCGCACGCATCGTGCGCGTAGGAAATGGCCACGTTGGTGGGGATCGGCGTCTCGAACAGGCGCGGCCCGTAGAAAGTGTGCTCACTGTAAAGGGCCAGGTTCTCGCGCTCCAGCGTGATACGCTGGTCGTACTTGACCGGCAGAATACCGGTCAGCCGGACAGGGATCTCCCAGGTCTGCTGCACCTCTTTGATCTTCTCGACGATGGCCTGCAGGCCAATCGTCTCCAGAAAGCGCAATTCAACGGGGATGATGATGTCCGTCGCGGCGACCATAGCCAGCGTCGTCAGGCGCGAGAACGAGGGCATGGTGTCAATCACCACCCAGTCGTAGCGGTCGGCGACGCTGCGCAGGGCATGGCGCAGCCGCACGGCGAACCCGTGATCCTCGGCCAGGCGTGTGTTGACTCCGTCCAGCGCAGGCGACCCCGGCACCACGTGCAAATCCTCGTCCCACGTCGAGGGGACGATCAACTGCTGCAAGACCGCGCCCGCCCGCTCCGGCCTGGCGACCAATGCCTCGCCCAGGCTTTCGGCGCGGCTCCAGTCGCGGCGACCGGTGGTCAGCAGGGTGGCGTGGGCCTGGGAGTCGGTGTCAATGAGCAGAACGCGGCAGGGCAGGTCGTTGTGCCGCAGCAACATCACCAGCCCATGCGCCAGGCTGACCGCCGTAGTGGTCTTACCGACCCCGCCCTTGTTATTCGTCAGACAGATGCTGCGCATGAGCCAGTCTCCCTGGGAAAGCTGTCAGCGGCTGGGCGCTGCAATTCAGACTTCCGAAGTCTGGCAGACTTCGGAAGTCTCGTGGGGTAGAACATCACCGCAGAGACGCAGAGGACACAGAGAAGAACTAAGAGGCCGTTTGAGAGGTATCTTTACCCCCATCTCCGGCCCTTCCCCCGCAAGCGAGGAAAGGGAGAAAGGATTGCTCTTGAAGTCCCTCCCCGCAGGCGGGGAGGGACTTAGAGTGGGGTTGCAGGTCTTTTCAAATGGCCTCCGAGAAGGTTCTTTACTCATTTTTCTCTGCGCTCTCTGCGCCTCTGCGGTTCGTCACCTCTCGCCCCAATGCGAACGCGCCCCGCGCCGTCACACAAATCCCCTCGTCCTTAGCGACTATTAGTAACAATCGGCATTATAAATTTCTGATGTTAAATCATCAGAATAGGGCACATTTAGCCCTCGTCATCCTCGACACCCGCCAGATACCAGGCTGCCCCCAGTTCCAGCAGGCGGTGCACGTGGATCGTCTTGCGCATACTCAGCCCAAAGCGCAGGCTCATCTCGATCAGCGCATCCCACAGGGGCTGGTCCACATAGAGCGTCGTGCGCTGCTGTTCGTTCGCCTGGAGGTTCAGATCACGTAGCGGGGTGACGACCGGGCGATCCACTAGCTCGCGCAGCCCCAGAATGCCGCTGAGCGACACCGCCCCGGCGGGCAGCCGCAGATCGTCGCCCAGCAGGTCGTGCAGGTCGCCCACCATTTGCAGCGCGGCCTCGTTGTACAGGTCGGACGCGCTGACGGCATGATCGGCGTGACGGGCGCGCTGCTGGGCCAGCGCCGTCATGCGCTGGTGAAGGTGGCGGGCGATGTGCCCGGTGACGGCCACGCGGTTTTTGGGCGGGCGTCCGGGGCGACCGGACGGAGGCCCCCCCTGCCGCTCGCGGACCAGTTCCATCAGGCGGCGGAAACTGCCATCGTGCTCAGCCAACATCCACGCTCCACTTTCGCCCCAGCCGGCGCGCTGCGCCCCGATCATTCGATCTCGTCGCGCAGCCGGGCCGCGTCCAGCGCCGCCGCTGAAATGCGCTCCATGCCAAACTCGACGATGTACCACAGAGCCGCGCCGGCCAGCTTGACCGCCTTGCGAGGATACCCCTTTGACAAATCATACAACAGGTCCATCGCGTCGGGCATAAAGAGCGGTGTCTTGCAGCCGGCGCGGTTCAGGCGAAAGGTGATCAACTCGGCGGTCTCCGCCGGGGTGAACGGCTCCAGCGTCGAGCGGGCGGCCACGCGGTCGTTCAGATCGGGCGCGTTGTGCAGGTTGAGGCGCAGTTCTTCCTTGCCGATGAGCACCACCTGCAGCGGCACCAGCCCGCCCGCGTTAAAGTTGAACAACTCGCGGATGATGTCAAGCTGGCGGCGCACCAGCGTTTGCGCCTCGTCAATCATCACGATGCAGTTGCGCCCGGTGCCCAGGATGTCCATAACCATGCTGCGCAGGTCGTCCATCAGGCCGTCGTTGGTGCGTTTGCCCGTCTTGCCGCCTAGCTCCTGGATCATGCGCCGCTGTAGCTCGCGCGTGCCGGGGTGCGGCGGGTCGGGGATGTAGGCCACGACCGACGGCTCGCGAACATCGCCGGCGGTGTACGAGTTGTAGATGTAGCGAGCCAGCATGGTCTTGCCCGTCCCGTAGTCACCGATGATCACGCTCAGCCCCTGGCGCTGGTCAATGGCGAAGGTGGTCTTGGCCAGCGTGCGCGCCGTGACCCCGGCCACGTACAGGTAATCCGGATTCGGCGACAGCGAGAACGGAAACGTGTACATGCCGAACATGCGCTGCAAGTCTTCCAGGCGGCGCTGTGTCACCGTCGGATCGGGCCGGTACGAGGGCGTGGCGAGCCTGGGCGTGAGTTTCGAGGTCATCGTCCATCGGCGCGGAGTTCCCTGTGCCTGAGAGACCCTGCGGAAACCTCACCCCCCGGCCTCTCTCCGCGTGTGGAGAGGGGATTTAGGGGTGAGGTAAACCCGCTGATCAGGATTCCTCAACCGGCCCCTGAGGGAAGAAGCGCCATTCCCCTTTCTACTCTCTTGAAAGATTAGAACACTTGTGCTAGACTTAAAAATGGTACCTGCGGGTGCACGAACGGACTGTCAGGTTGCCGGAAGAACCCCATCCTCGGCCCCTTCCTCCGGTCAAGCCAGGGGAAGGGGAAAGTGCTGTGCCAGAGGCCCTCCTCAAGCCTGGTTGGTGGGAGAGGCAAGGAGGAGACGTTCAGGAGTATTTCTGAACGTCCCCAGGACAGCCGTCCGTGCACCCGCTAACTTCTCTACCTGCCAGTTGACAAAAACTATACCACACTTCTGCAATATGCCGAAATACTTCACACCCAAACCACGCCAGGAATCGAAATATCCCTCAGTGCGCATACAGGGAGTCTTAAAAAATGCAAAAACTGCGTCATTAGCACCGGATTTATTGACTCGGATGAGCATCAATGATACCATTGCAACATCGTAGAGGGGCGTACTTCTGTCTGGCAGCAGGATGCACCCTCTGGATGGCGGCGCGTCGCGCGCAGCCGGGCATGAGACCCTTTGTGCGCCTTTGTTGCTGGCCGGGAACTCTCTTACCACTCTCGCCCGGATTGCCTGCGTCTTCGCCGTAAGGGACACTCTGCCCGCCACGCGCGGCAGATGTCCCCGGCACCACCTCAAGGGGGTTGTCGGATGTCTGAGGCCACGCCGCCAACCGGGGATAGCGTGCTAGAGCTGTCCAAAGCCTATTCCACGCCCTACAGCGCCGTGCTGCGCGACGATGTGGTGATGGGCGTCCCCCGCTACTTCCTCGAACGCTGGCTACCCTTGCTGGGGCCAGACGCCGCCACCCTGATCAACACCCTGCGCCAGCTTGATTACCGCAGCCCCGACGACACGATCACCATCAGCGGGGAGGCGCTCGCCCGCCAGGCGGCCATGTCGCGCCGCCACCTCTACACCTGCCTGGACGCGCCCTGGGTCTCCGCCTTCGTCCGCGTGCAGACCGGGCAGCGCCGCCAGGCGAAGAACGGCACGATCATCCAGGAGACGAATCGCTACGCCGTGCGCATGGACGATCCCTTGGTGCCGGCGGACGCAGAGCACCTGTGCGACCTGCTGCCCACGCTCGACCCGTCGCCCATCGCCGCCGCCCGCCAGGCGCTGAGCATGGAGCCGCGCCAGCTTTGGGCCGCCTCCCCCCGCGACCCCGCGCCACGCTTCCCCACCGGGCAGGCGATCACCGCCCGCCAGGTGTTGCAGCGAGCCTTCCAGGGCTGGCGCGCCCCCGACCGGGAGACCCAGCAGGAATGGGCGGAGGTCGCCGAGGCGTTGCACCGCCACGTGACCCTGGTGCGCGAGGACGGGCGCACCAGCAAAGTGATCGTCCCGCAGTACTTCCGGGCGCGCTGGTGGGCGCGGCTGGGGCACGACCTGGCCTGGGCTTATCTGTGGCTGCGCGGCGCGGTTTACGACAACCCCGCCGAAGGCCAACGGCGCGATACGTGCTGGCTGCCCGCGCTCGATGCCCTGCTGACCGCCATCGGACGCCCCCGCGAATGGTGGCGGCGCAACGTCGAGAACGCCCCCAGGCCCGATGAGTCCGGCGAAGGCTGGGCGCTGGCCGACTTCTTCTGCCAGCTTGAGACGCAGAAAGGCCGCGATCCAGCCCACCCGCAGCGGGTCGCGCGTCAGTTCCGCGTGGCACTGGATATTCCGGTCGCGCCGGAAGACCGCGCGCTCTACGATACGCTGCTGCGCACGTGGCCAGCGCAGGGCATCGTCCTGGAAGAGCACGCGCCCAACGATGGCCTCACCCGGCCCAGTCCGATCCCGTCTGCCACACTTGCGCACACCGGAGAGAGAGAGGTATGCCACATCCATGCACACCGGCAAGAGGAGGCTCTGCCACAATCCGACACACCGGAAATGACCCTGTCTGCCACATCTGTGCACACCGGCCAGAAAGGGGTGCGCCACATTCGTGCACAGGGGTCTGCCACATCCGTGCACAGGAGTCTTGAGAATCGAACAAAAGCATCTTCCAGAAAAAAACCAGCATCCTTTAACAGCAGCAAGCATTCCGCGTCTGCCAACCCGCCGGCGCAGGCCGAGGGAGACGCGGCGGGTGCTGCTGCTGCGAATTTTTCAGAGATAGATGCTCCGGTGAAACGTCTTCGGGAAATGCTGGTCGAGGCGCTGCGCGAGCACCCCGAAACACCCTTCTACCAGGTGGTTCCGGTGCAGGTGTGGTTGCGCGATTCCTGGCCGACGCCCGTCCAGCCGCACACCCCCGCCTGGACGGTGGCCATGTCGGGCCGTCTGTCCCCGCGCGACCTGGTGGCCTTGATTCTGGCTGTGTGCGGAGATAAGACCGTCGAGCAGCCGCCGCGCTATCTAAGCTGGTTGGTGCAACGCTGGCAGGCATTGCCGGATATTCCGCCGGTCGAACACTGGGATCGCTGGCAGATGTTGGCCCAACTCCCGCTGCGCAACTGGATGGGGCAGGGGCGCTACCTGTGGCGGCAGATCGCCCAGCGCAACCGCGATCTGCTGCCCTTCGACATGGACCTGATCTTGGGTGAAGCGTTTGCCGCGCCACCCCCCGCGAACCCCGCGGCAGAGCCGCTCATCGTCGCGCCGCCCGCTGAGACCGCGCCGAAGACTCCTCCGCCGGAAGATGGGCTGGACGTGCGCCCTGGCAACGGGATGCTGTCCATGCGCGACATCTGGCGGGCGACGATGGACCAACTGCACGCGCAGTTAAACCGCGCGACCTACATCGGCTGGGTGGAGGGGGCGCAGGCCGTGTCGTATGCGGACGGCGTGCTGACGGTTCGCGCCCGCAACGTCTACGCGCGCGATCTGCTGGCCCAGCGCCTCAGCCAGTCCATTGACCAGACGGTATCCGCGCTGGCCCGCGTCCCGGTGACCGTGCGCTTCACGGCGGGGCCGTAGAGGCGGGGGCTGTATAGACTTCCGAAGTCTTCGGAGACTTCGGAAGTCTGACCTTCGAGCGCCTGCCCGTGTAGAGGCGTATGGCCATACGCCCCTACATGCCTCACCCCCTAAATTCCCCTCTCCAGCCGAGCGAGAGAGGGGGACTTTGACCGCTGGATGTGAGCGCGTTCTCCCTCCCTGGCTTGGCTGGGGAGGGGGTCAGGGGAAGGGGCCTTCTGCCGCACTAGCTTCCGAAGTTTCCGCAAACTTCGGAAGTCTGGCGTAGGGGCGCTGCTCTGTGTCACCTGTTGTAGGGGAGGGTCTGCAAATCCTCCCCTACGGACTCCCGCTCGACCCCCGCCCGGCGTAGTACGCCAGCAGCGCGTCGCGGATCATCGGCACACACTCGCTGGCATCCAGCCATTCGCCGGGGCCGACGTTCCACAGGTGGAACCCCCGCACGTAAGGGTCGTACTCAAGCTGGCGCGTGTACTGGATCACGTCGCGGGTGATCTGCTCGCAGGTGAAGGGGGCACGCCCGTCGCCCGGCCCCGCCTCGGTCAGGTAGACCGGCACGAGCAGGGCTTCGGGAAGGTATTGCAGCACCGACCCGAAGAGCAGTCGGTGCCGGAAACCCAGGTACAACCCGGACTCCGAGACGAGGGTGGACGGGTTGAGGCTATAAGCGTGCAGGGCGATGCCGTGCAGCCGCCCGGACGCACACGGGTTGTGCAGCGCGTAGTCGAACACGGGCAGCAGTTGAGCGAAGAGTTCGGGCGTGGGTTGCCCGGCACTGAACGAGAACAGCAGCAGACATTGGCCCTGCTGTCCGGCGATCTTCATCGCTTCCAGGGCGAAGGGCACCAGCCACTCCGCCGGGGGCAGGCATTCGTTCATGACCTCATAGTAGTCGGCGTTGACCCGCGCCCAGTAGGGGGCCAGGCCCGCCAGCCAGCTATGCGCCTCAGCGACCGGATCGCGGTTCGCGTTGGGGCAATCCGCCAGGGTGTCGCCCACCAGCAGCGAGCGGTAGACGGTGACCGTTTCCGGCGAAACTGCTTTGACGGCGGTAAGGGTCGCCTCTGTCCCCGTCGTCCCCTTGAGCGTGCCCAGCGGCCAGCCGATCGCCCGCAGCCGCCGTGCCAGGTCGAGGATCGGCTCCTGCTTCGCCCCGTCGAGCAGGTGCAGGCCCATCAGCGTGCGCGGGGCCAGGTCTGCGGGGGTGAAGACGACCTGCGGCGGGACGAACACGTACTGCACGGTGAGGTTGTCCAGGCGGTAACTGGCATTCAGGGAGGTCTCCGCGTCCAGCGCCGCCCCCGTGCTGAGGCGAAAGCGCAGGCGGATGATCTGCCCCCGGTAGTAGGTCAGGTCTACGGCGCGCGTCTCCCAGTCGGCGGCCAGGCCGATCTGCTGGTCAATCATGAACCAGGTGGTGCCCCCGTCCAGGCTCAGGTCAACGGCGACGAAATCGCTGGGAGGCAGCGTCCCCTGCTGGCGGAAGATCAACTGCGCGTTCAGTGCCCCGCTGAGGTTGAGAGCGTGGGCGTATTCCAGCGTGCTGTCGGCGTAGCGTGGCTCGCCGTCGGCCAGCCAGCCGCCGCCGTCGAATGCCGTCTCCTCGTCGAACGTCCACGTGCCCGCCGGCAGCCACTCAGCGGCGGTGTCGAACGTGTCCGCGAAAGGCAGTCCGACGACGGTGAGGCCCTCCGGTGGGGTAGGGGGCGGGGAAATCGCCGGGCCATCCTGGGCCGCCGCCGGAGGGCGCGCCGCGCCGCCCGGCCACAGCGCGGCGAGCAGAATGGTTAGTAGGATTAGCGGCGGGCGGCGGCTCATGGGGGCATTGTAGCACAGAACGGTCGTTAGTGATTGGGGGCGGGTTGTTGGTGGTTAGGTTATTGGTGATCGGTTCTCAGGTTTCGGTCCTATCCCCCGGCCCCTTCCCCCAGCCAGGCCAGGGGAAGGGGAGAGTGCTGTGCCAGCCGGTCAAAGTCCCCCTCTCTAGCTCTGCTGGAGAGGGGGATTTAGGGGGTGAGGTGCGGGCGCTCTCTGGCTGTCTTCCAGCGGCCGCCTGCCGGAATCCTTCCCCCCCTTTTTGTTCTTCTCCGCGTCCTCCGCGTCTCCGCGGTGACGCTCTCCCCGCCTGACGTTGCCCGGCCTGCTCGTTTCCGGTATGCTAAGCGCCGCTCGAAACTATATGAAACGCTGCGCGGAAAGGAGGAGGACACGTCATGAACGCTGCGAACAGGCGCGTTTCGCTGGTCGTCGCCGTGATCGTGCTGCTCCTGGTCGGCAGCGTGTCGCTCGCCGGGGCGGGAGCCGTCTCTGGCCCTGGCCGCGCAGCGCCGCGCGCCCAGCTTTCGCCGACGCCGGTGCAGCTTCAGTTCCCCACCGCCACCGAGACTCCCGGCCCGCCCACCGCCAGCCCCACACGCACGCCGACCTCGGCAGGGCGACCCGTCGCCGAGGCGCTGGCCGAGGGCACCAACGTCCGCGCCGGCCCCGACATCAGCGAGAATCGCGTCGGCCAGATTTATCCCGGCACAGCCTACGCCATCCTGGGCAGGCGCTTTCAGTGGTACTGGATCGAGTTCCCCGATTCGCCGAGCGGCACGGCCTGGGTGCACGAGAGCGTGGTGAGAGTCACTGGCGACACAGCGTTGATTCAGGAGGTCGAGCTAGAGAGCGTCCCCACCATTGACCCGGCGTTCCTGGCCGCGCAGCAGACCGCCGACGCCATCACCGCCACGCCGGGCGCGGCGGCCACGCTGACCGCCCAGGCGCAGATCACCCCCACAGGTATCTTCACACCGGAGCCGGGCGCGGGGCCGACGCTTGCGCCGGGCCAGCCATTGCCGACGTTTACCTTCCCTCCGTACACGGTCACGCCGGTCATCATCCCGCGCACCAACCCCACGCCGACCGCCGACACCGGCTTGCCCCCTCTCGTCCCCATTCTGGCGCTGGGCGCGCTGGGGCTGGTGGGCTTGCTGGTCTCAATCTTGCGGCGTCTGTAAGGCGACCGCCCCGCCGGTCGCCTGGGCGTTAGCACGGCGGGCGTCCACATCGCGGGCGGCCATCACCAGCACGGCGACGGCCAGCAGTGCTAGCGGCAGCCACTCCCCGGCGCGGACAGTGCGCCCGTTGCCCGGCGGCTGTGCCGGGGAGTGCTCTGCCCGGAAGCGGATCACTTGCAGGCAGACCGCCGCCCCCAGCGTGCCAGCCACGACGACCGTCAGCCACTTGGGATGCCAGTAGTCCAGGCCGCCGAACTCGCGCAGCAGGTCGGCGCGCCAGGCGAACGAGGCGTAAGCGTACACCGCATAAGCGACGACACCCGGCCAGGGTGAGCGCGTCAGCGCCACGAGCAGCGCCGCGACCAGCGCGATCAGCGTGTAGCCGGGCCAGGAAGCCAGACCCCAGGGCATGGCCGGCGCGACGTTCTGCACCGCCGAGAGCGCCAGCAGTGACCCGCCAGCGACGCCGGCGATCACAACCGCCCGGCGCGGCCCCGTGCGCGCTTCGATCTCCGGCTGGAACAACCCCCACAGCAGCCACCCCTGGGCCAGCGGCAGCAGCACCACCGCCCACAGGGTGCCCAGTTCGTAGCTCAGCGGGCCGAGGTCGAGGCCCAGCAGCCGGTCGTCCAGGGCAGTGATCGGCGTGGGCAGCGCCAACGGCCCCACCTGGTGGTTCAAGATGTAATTCGTCCAGTCCATCAGCCACCAGGCCGCCGCCCACAGGCACAGCGCCGTCACCCCGGCCAGGGCGAGCGTCGCCGGGTCAGGGAGCGGGGCGCGCGCCGCGCACGTGTCACGCTGCCTCCAGCGCGGCACAGCCAGGCCCGCCGCCGCCGTCAGCAGGCCGCTCGCCGCGTAACGCAGCGTCAGCCCGCCGCAGTTCGCGCACACCGCTTGCAGCGCGTACAGTCCGCCGCCCAGCAGGGCCACCGCCCACGCCGCCAGGTTCGCCCCGCGTATTTTCATGATCGCCGCCCTCCAGGTGATTGGTGGTTGGTTGTTGGTGAAATGCCCCGATCATAGTGCAATATGTTCCTACACGCCTCACCCCCTAAATCCCCCTCTCCAGCTAAGCTAGAGAGGGGGACTTCGACCGGCTGGCGCGGCATTTCCTCCTCCCTGGCTTGGTCGGGGAGGAGACCAGAGGGAAGGACGTTGCGCAGCAAGAGACTTCCGAGGTTTTTCGGAAACTTCGGAAGTCTGGTGTTGGGTAGGGCGCAGCAGCGCAGCGCCCCTCTGATCACCGAAAACTGAGAACCGATCCCCAACCACCAACCACCAGCAACCAACCACTTGATCTGACAACCGCCCCGCCATCGGCTATTATCGTAGCCGGTGCCCAACTCGCAGCGGGGGGAGCAAGCCGGTGTTCAACGCGCAGCGCGTGTCGGTGGTGATGCCTGTCTACAACGAAGAGAGCGTGATCGGCGACATCCTGGATCAGGTGGCCGCCCAACCGCTGGTAGATGAGATCATCGTTGTGGACGACGGCTCGACCGATGGCACGACAGCCGTTGTCCGGGCGCACCCCGCCGCCCGCCTGGTGGCCCACCCCTACAACATCGGCAATGGCGCAGCGGTGAAGTCTGGCATCCGTGCCGCCAGCGGCGACATCATCCTGCTGATGGACGCCGACGGCCAGCACCCCCCGGCGGAGATTCCGAACCTGCTGCAACACATGGATCGCTACGATATGGTCGTCGGGGCGCGCAGCGCCGGCACGCAGGCCCGCCGGCACCGCACCATCGCCAACCGCCTGTTCAACGCCTACGCCTCGTACATCGTCGGCTACCCGGTGCCCGATCTGACCTCCGGCTTTCGCGCCGTGCGCGCGCCCGTCGCCCGCAGCTTTCTGTATCTGCTGCCCAACGGCTTCTCGTACCCCACCACGCTGACGATCTGCCTGTTCCGCGCTGGCTACGCGGTGCATTACCAGCCGTTCGCGTCGCCGGCGCGCACGGGCAGTAGCAAGATTCGCCCGCTGCGCGACGGACTGCGCTTCTTGCTGACGCTGACCCGGCTGGCCACGCTGTTCGTCCCGCTTAAGATATTCCTGCCGATCAGCCTGCTCTTTCTGCTGGCGGGCGGGACGTACACCCTCGGCAGGCTGGCCCTGGTTCACCGTTTCAGCGGCTTCGGCGGGCTGGCGATCAGCATCGGCGTCGTCCTGTTTATGCTGGGGCTGATCTCCGAGCAGATCGCCCTGCTGCGCTACATCAACAGCGACCGCTGACCATGCGCATTCTGGTGGACATCACCCACCCCATGCACGCGCACTTCTTCCGCCATGCCCTCGCCCGCTGGCAGCGCGAAGGGCACGCGCTGTGCCTCACCAGCCGCAACAAAGACCTCACCTGGGCGCTGCTGGACGAGTTCGGGCTGGAGCATGTCCGCGTTGGCCGCCGGGCGCGGCGCGGCGTCACCGGGCTGGCCGTCGAACTGATCGAACGCGCCTGGGGGCTGCGCCGCGTGGCGCGGCGCTTCCGCCCGGATGTCGCCGCCGCCGAAGCGGGGACGTTCCTCGTCTATGGTTGCCTGCCGGAGCGCGTGCCGGTCGTCGTCTTCTCCGACACGGAGCACGCCCGCGTCGCCAACGCGATCACTTACCCGCTGGCCCGCGCCGTGATCACCCCGCGCGCCTACGAGAAAGCGGCGGGGAGACGGCACATTCGCTACGACGGCTACCAGCAACTCGCCTACACCCACCCGGCCTATTTCACGCCCGATCCGGCGGCGCTGGAAGCAGAGGGGCTGCGCCCCGGTGAGCCGTTCGTCATCGTGCGCCTGGTCAACTGGGGGGCCAGCCACGATGTGGGAGATTACGGTGTGCGCGACCTGCGGGCGGTGATCGCGGCGCTGGCCCCCTTCGGGCGAGTCATTCTCAGCGCCGAGAGGCCGCTGCCGCCCGATCTGCAGGCGCTGGTGTTGCGCGGTCCGCGCCGCAATATGCTGCACCTGCAGGCGTTCGCCCGGCTGTTCTTCGGCGAAAGCGCGACGATGGCCGCCGAGTGCGCCATGCTGGGCACGCCGGCGATCTTCCTGTCCACCTCGCGGCGCGGCTACATCGCCGAGCTTGAGCGGCGCTACGACATGGTGTACGCTTTCCACGATCCGCAGACCGGCCAGGCGGACGCCCTGGCGAAGGCGCGGGCGCTGCTGGCCGACCCCGACACCCCCGCCCGCTGGCAGACCAAACGCCAGCACATGCTCGCCGAACTGATTGACGTGAGCGACTTCATCGCGCGCACCGTCCCCCAGTACGCGCGCGGCCAGCAGGGGGGAACATGAACGCTGCGGCTAACGCCCCGGTCTTCGTCGTGGGTTACATGCATTCGGGCACGACTCTGCTGCACAACATCCTGGCCGCGCACCCCGCCCTCTTCGCCGCCGCCGATGAGACGCGCTACTTCGCCTATCTGCCGTTCCTCAGCGGGCTGTACCCCGACCTGGGCGATGACGGCGTGCTGGACGACCTGGCCCTGCTGCTGGCCGACCTGATCCAGCGCGGCCAGCCGGCCCGCCTGCGCAGCCTGCCCCGCCGCTGGCGTCCAGAGCCGGAGGATGCCGCGCTGTCCGCCGCGGACCTGGCCGCGATCCGCGCGGCGGCCCAGCCGCGCACCTATGGCGTGGTGTTCCGCGCGGTGTTCGATCACCTGGCCGCGCGCGCGGGCAAGACGCGCTGGCTGGAGAAGACGCCGCAGCACGTCTTCCTGATAGACGAGATTCTGCGCAGCATCCCGGACGCGCGCTTTGTGGAGATCGTGCGCGACCCGCGCGACAACCTGGCCTCCAAAAAGAAGCGCAAGCAGGCCATCCGCACTGCCACGCACTTCGACCCGGCGGAGCAACGCATCCGCACCCTGGAGCGCGTCTACGACCCGTTCTGGGACGCGCTGGAATGGCGGCTGGCCGTGCGCGCCGGGCAGGACGCGCGCCGCGCGCACCCCGACCGGCTGCACAGCCTGCGCTATGAAGACCTGGTTGCCCAGCCGGAGCCGACCGTGCAGGCGGTGTGCGCCTTCCTGGGGCTGGACTTCGCGCCAGAGATGCTCGACGTGCGCTGGTGGAACGCCGCCGAAGGGGATCGCAGCGAGCGCAAGGGCATCGTCGCCGACGCGCTCGGTCGCTGGGCGCAAACGCTGACGCCTGCTGAAGTGACGCTGGCGCAGCGCGTGGCCGGCGGCCCGTTCCGGCGGGCGGGGTACACCCCCGCGCCCACGCCGCTCCGCGCCTGGCTGGGAATGCCCTGGCTGCTGCTGTGGGCGGGGGCCGGGCTGGTCGAGCGGCTGGTGCGGCGCTGGCAGCTAGGCGGGTCGCGCTTCCTGCTCAATACGCTGGTGAATTACGGCAAGGCGCTGCGCAAGTTGATCAGGTAGCAGCCAGCGAGAAGAGACTTCCGAAGTCTCCGAAGACTTCGGAAGTCTGGCGTTGGCGCGCCCGCACTCGGCGTAGGGGCGCTGCTCTACAGCCTCACCCCCTAAATCCCCCTCTCCATCACATGGAGAGGGGGACTTTGACCGCTGGTTGGGGCGTTTTCCCCCTCCCTGGCTTGGCCGGGGAGGGGCTAGGGGAGGGGCGTTGCGCAGAGAGACTTCCGAAGTCTCCGAAGACTTCGGAAGTCTGGCGTGGGCGCGCCCGCACTCGGCGTAGGAGCGTATTGCTATACGCCCCTACGAGAACACGCTGCCAGCCGCCCACGCCCGTCGTAGGGGTGCTGCTCTGCTGCGCCCCGGTTTATCTCATCCCCGCGCGGCCCCCTGACGCGCGCCTCGCCGCCCCCTCCCTTATCTCGCCAGGGGGACGCCCGCCGGCTCTCCCGGCTGTTCGCCACTGTCCTCCACACTGTCCGCACCCTCGGCGGGCGCGCCCGGCTCGGCCTCCAGGATGATGCGCACCGAGCGGTCGTAAGTGAAGTAGTTCCACACCCAGTTGACGAACACGTTCAGCCGGTTGCGAAAGCCGAGCAGCGTGATCAGGTGCAGCACCAGCCAGGCCAGCCAGGCGATGTAGCCGGTAAGCTGCACCCGGTAGAAAATCCAGGCGACGGCCCGGCTGCGCCCGATGGTCGCCATGATGCCCCGGTTTTTGAGGCCCGTGTAGGTGAAGGGCTGCTGCGGTTGCCCGGCCAGGCGGCGCAAGATGTTGCGCGCAGCCAGGATGCCCTGCTGCTTGGCGACCGGGATGAGCATCGGGTATGGCTCGCCTCGCTCGTCCTCCAGGTAGGTCATGTCGCCGACGACGTAAATATCCTCGTGTCCGATGGCCTGCATGGTCGCGTGAACTGGCACGCGATCTCCCCCGCGCAGGGGCACGCCCAGCAGCGCCGCGAGGGGCGACGCGGTGACGCCCGCCGCCCAGATCAGCGTATGGGTGGCGAGGGTGCGGCCATCGCTCAGGCGCACGAAATCCGCGCCAGCGTCGGTCACGCTCTGGCCCAGGATGACCTCAACGCCCATGTCTTCAAGCTGCCGTCGCGCGGCTTCGCGCAGGCGGGGCGGGTACGGTGTCAGCAGGTGATCGCGCAGCTCGATCAGGATCACGCGCCCGTTCAGCCCGTCCATCTGGTGGGCGTATTCCCGGCTGAGCACGTACCGGTACAGCTCGCGCAGCGCGCCCGCCGTCTCCAGGCCGGTTGGCCCGCCGCCAACCACCACCATGGTCGTCAGGGCATCGCGCGCTGCCTCGTCCGCCGTCCAGGCGGCGGCCTCGAAGCACTTGAGGAAATGGTTGCGCAGGATCACGCTGTCGGTCAGCGTCTTCAGCCCGAAGGCATGGCGCGCCAGATGCTCCTGGCCGAAGTAATGCGTCCGGCTGCCAGCGGCAACGATCAGGGTGTCGTAGCGTTCCTCGCGCGTCCCCTGCCCGGTGCGCACCGTGACCGTCTTGCGCTCCGGGGCGATGCCGGTCACGTCGCCGCGCAGGAAGCGCACGTTGGGCATCCCGCGTAGGATGCCGCGCACGGGATAGGCGATCTCGCCCGGCTCCAGGCCCGACGTGGCGACCTGGTAGAGCAGGGGGGTGAAGAGGTGGAAGTTCTGCCGGTCAATGAGCAGCACATCCACGCCGGCCTTCGCAAGCTGCTTGACGGCGTACAGCCCGCCGAAGCCCGCGCCGATGATCACGATACGAGGTCGCTGAGCAGGGGTCATGGGGAAAGCCTCCCGCCGCTTGTGAAAAAACGCACAGAGTTTCTATGATAGACATTAGCATAATTCAGCGCGGGTGCCCAATGGGGAGAAAGGGGGAGGTTGTCCGGGATCAGGGTTCGGTGATCAGCAGAGGCCGCGCTGATGCACAGCGCGAAAAAACAGACTTCCGAAGTTTTCGGAAACTTCGGAAGTCTGGCGCTGGCGCGCCCGCGCCCGCACTCGGCGTAGGGGCGTATTGCAATACGCCCCTACGGGAACACGCCACCAGCCGCCCGCGCCCCTCCCCCTGGCTCCTTCCCCGGCCAAGCCAGGGAGGGGGAAAACGCCCCGTCTGGCGATCAAAGTCCCCCTCTCCATCACATGGAGAGGGGGATTTAGGGGGTGAGGCTGTAGGGGAGGGTTTGCAGACCCTCCCCTACAAAAACGCCTTGATCGGCGGCGGGGGCGGGGTGCCTTCTACTGCATGGCCCCGCGCCACACGGCGTCGAGCGTCTGCATCGTTACCAGGTTGCGCATGGCGTAACCCGTTGACAGGTATGGGTCGGTCAGCATACAGGCGGTGCCATACGGCGGTTCGCCCAGGTGGAAGCCATCCGGCTCCAGCCCATGATTGGGCAGGGATTCCAGCGCCAGCCACAGGTTGATCAGCGGGATGTCGTAGTCCAGGGCGATGCGCACCACGATCTGGTTGTACAGGATCGTCTCCTGCCAGAAGCCCAGGTTGCCGGGAAACGTGCTCAGAATGGGGATGACGCCAGCCTCAATCGAATCTTCGACGATCTGGCGCATAAACGTATTGAACTGGGCGGGCGACATCACCAGCAGGTCGCTCGTGCCGAACATGATGATGGCCACGCTGGGCCGGTGCAGCCGGAACTCGCAGGCCAGCGGAGACTCCCCCTGCTCGACCTGGCAGGCAGCGGGGTTGGCCCACATAGACATCAGCACGGCGTTGGCGTTGAAGCCGTTGTGCGTCGCCTCGCTGTCATAGGCCAGCGACTCGCCAAAGTGATCGATCACCGGTTGGAGATTGGCGTAGCTGCCCAGGTTGTAGTCGCCCCAGGCGAACGAGTTGAGGAAGTACCAGTGCTCCGACGAACAATCGCCCACCTTCGCCACGACGTGGGGATTGTTGCCCATTGCCCGCCCCGCCAGAAAAATTTGCCGCGCGCGCCCCGTCGCCCGGCCCACGACCGGATAGGCTGCCAGGTTAATCCCCCTCACGCTCGCCTCGTTGAAGGGGCGCATCTCGATAATGCGTTCCCCGGCGTATTCCACAGCGGGCGCAGCCGCAGGCGCTCCAGCAGCCACGATCTCGGCGCTGACCGGCAGGCTGGCCGCGCTGACCCCGCTAAAGGCGAGATACTGGCCCGCCAGCCAGCCCCGGACGCTGTTATCGGGCGTATGCGCCAGCACCCAGGATGCATCGCCGTTGCGCGCTTCGAGCACCAGCGGTGTGCCAGTGGGCAGCGTGGTCAGCGTGTTGTGGCTGGTGCCCGGCCCGCTGCGCACGTTCATCTGGTAGCGAGTGGTGGCTGTGCCCCCGCCTGCTACTGGGGCTTCTGGCGCGCTCTCCACCGGGGCGGGCACGGGCGCGGGGCCGGGCACGATCTCCTCGCTGAACGGCAGGCGGATCGCGCTGACTCCCGGCGAGAAGGAGAGATAGAGGCTGGACAGCCAGCCGCGCTGCGCGCCATCCAGGGTGCGGCCCAGCACCCAGGAAGCGTCGGCGTTGCGCGCTTCGAGCAGCAGCGGCGTGCCACCGGGCAGCGTGACCAGCACCGCGTAGGTGCCGCCCGGCCCGGCGCGCATATTGAGTGTGTAAGTGGTTGTCGCGTCGCCGCCCTGGGCGGCTGCCGGTGCCCCGCTGAGGGCGAGCACAAAGGCGGCGGCCAGCGCCAGGAACGCCATTCTACGAAGCATAGTGCACCTCCTTACACCCGGCGATCCCGCGTCTGAATGCACGGCAGTCCGGTGAACGTCTGAGCCTGTTCTCACTGTACCTGATGTGGGGCGCGGTGTAAATAAGCGCCCGCCTATCAGCGGTCTGCCGTCAATGAGAACCTGGGATACTGTGCGTCTGGCGGGGGGGGGGGGTAGCTCCGAGGAGTCAGATCGCTGATGAGAAGGGCCATTCTCATAAGCAATCGTCCCCGTCAAAAATGCTGCTTCGCAGAGCCAGGAACGGGACACTATCCTACAGACTTCCGAAGTCTGCCAAGACTTCGGAAGTCCCCTCAACGACCCTTCACCAACAACCACCTGCTGATTACCGACCACTGATCACCGACTACTGATCACTGACAACCGATCACTCCCCATCTCCCGCTCGCTTGACCACCACCAGCGTGGCGTCGTCGGAAAGCTCCTGCTCGGCGGCGAAATCGTTGATCGTCTCCAGAATCCGGTCGGCCAGTTCCTGCGCGGGCAGGGCGGTGTGCTGGCGGATGAGCGCCTCCAGCCGCTCTTCGCCGAATTCCTCTTCTTCGCCGTTGAGCACTTCGGTGATGCCGTCGGTGTACAGCACGAAGATGTCGCCTGGCTCCAGGCGCAGCCGGTCGGGGATGAACTCGGCCTCTTTGAAGATGCCAACGGCCACGCCCTGCGCCGTGACATAATCCACCGCCCCCGTCGCGGCGTGGTACCACAGCGGCGGGTTGTGCCCCCCGCAGGCGAACAGCATCTCGCCGCTGGCCGGGGCCAGGTAGCCGACGAAAGTGGTGGCGAACATGCGCGAGCGTTGCTCGGAGATGATCATCTCGTTGGCGTGGCGCAGCACTTCGTCCGGCGGCAGGTTGATGCTCATGCCATAGCGCAGCACGGTCACGCTGAGCGCCATGAACAGCGCCGCCGGGATGCCCTTGCCGGAGACATCGGCGATCACCAACCCCAGCCGCCCGTCGGCCAGCGCGTGGAAGTCGTAGAAGTCGCCGGCCACGCTGCGGATAGGGCACCACAGCGCCCCTATATCCCACCCCGCCAGGGCGGGGATGCGATCGGGCAGGAAGCTCGCCTGGATGGAGTGAGCCGTCTCCAGCTCGCGGTTGATAAGCTGCTGCTGAATCTCCTGCTGGTAGAGCCGCGCGTTCTCGATGCTGATTGCCGCCTGGGCGGCCATCGCCGTCAGCAGGCGCTCGTCGCGGAAGGTGAACGCGCCATCCTTCTTGTTCAGAAGCTGCACCACGCCGATCACCTTCTGCTGGGGGTTGAGCATCGGCGCGGTGAGGATCGTCCGCGTGTGGAAGCCGGAGACCTTATCGAACTGCGGGTTGAAGCGCGGGTCGGCGTAGGCGTCGGGGATGTTGAGCACCGCGCCGGTCGCCGCGACGTGCCCGGCGATCCCCTCCCCGATCTTGAGGCGAATCTCGGACAGCGGGCCGGCGTCCTGGAGCAGCACGCGCGACCACAACTCGCCGCGCTCCTCGTCCACCAGGTAGAGCGTGCCGCGCTCGGCGTTGATGGTCGTCACCAGCTTGCTGAGGATCAGGTTGAGCAGGTCGTCGAGTTTGATGTTGGAGGTCATCACCTCGCTGACCGAGCGCATGGCGTTGAGTTCTTGCACGGGACTCATCGCCGAGCCTCCGGCTTCGGCCCGCTCGACCAGCTTGACCAGCTTGAGCGTGTTGGGCTGGCCCAGTTCGGCGCTGGTGGTGCGCTCTACGGAGTCCATCAGCGCGTGGATGAAGTGCAGGCCCATGCCCCCCTTGATGCGCGCCTCCACCGGCGCGTTGATGTCGAACGGCTTGACTTTGGACGGGTCCAGCGGGACGCCCCAATCGGTCAGCGTGACCTGGACGAAATCGCCCGTTTCGTTGGCCGAGATCAGCAGGTGGCCCTTGCGCTCGCCTGGATAGGCGTGTTGGATGATGTTGGTCGCGGCCTCTTCGACGGCCAGTTCCAGGTCAAAAAGCGCCCTGTCGGACAGCGAGAGGCGCTGCCCCACGCCCTGCACAAAGTGCGAGATAAGGCGCAGGTTCTCCTGTCGGGCCTGGACGCGAAGTTCACCGAGGAAGGTCATGGGTCAGTGTCTCGTCTAATCCGTCATCTGCTGGCGCGAGTCTCGCCGGGGCAGGGCTGCCGTCGCGCTCCGGCGGAACGCCCCTTCCCTGGCCCCTCCCCGGCAAAGCCAGGGAGGGGAAAACGCCCCAACCGGCGGTCAAAGTTCCCCTCTCTAGCCCGGCTGGAGAGGGGGGGGTAGGGGGAGAGGCGACTTGGCCTCATGCCTTTCGCCCCTACAACGCCTCTGCCAAAAAAACAGCCCCCTACGTGCCGGGGACCGCTCCGCCAGGCGTTCGCCGCGCGGTGCTAGAAGGCGGCGATAGCCTCGTCCACCGTCGCATAAATAGAGAAAAACTTGTCGAAGCCAATGATCTGGAACACGCGCGCCACTCTCTGGCTCAAATTCACCAGTTTGAGATCGCCCTGGCTGGCGCGCACCTGGGTCAGAATGTCGGCCAGCGTGCGCAGCCCGGCGCTGTTGATATAGCGCACCCGATCCATCTCCAGGACGAGCTTGTGCTTGCCCTCGGAGACAGCGGTCTGCAAGGCGAGATCAAGGTCCAGCGCGCCCTCGCTATCTACGCGGCCTTCCAGAGCGAAAATCGTGACGCTATCCTGTTCGCGCTCAGTGATATTCATAGCAGGTCTCCTGGAAAAAATCACTTTACGGGCAGAGGTGCCAGGTTCACCCTCATTGTAGTCGGTTTGCGCCCAGCAGGGAAGGGAGGGGATTGAGATGGGCGCGTTTCATGGGGCAGGTATGTGCGCTGGCAGTCAGCCTTCACTGCCGGCCTCACCGCGCCCGCCCCGAAAGAGACTTCCGAAGTCTCCAAGACTTCAGAAGTCTGATCTTCGAGCGCAGTGAGCCAGGGGATGAGGCCAGGGCGAGATGTGCGCCGCGTGAAGCTGGGCTACAATACCCGCGCAGGGCAATGCATATCTGGACCTGGCGCAGGTGTGGGGAGCGCGCAGATGAACTATTTCCGATACTCTCTGGCGATGGCGGCGGTTGCGGTCGCGGTGGCAGCGACCCTGGCTGGATGCACCTTCAGCACGGACAGCGAGGAACCGACAACTGTCCCCCGGCCCACGCTTGGCACGCCCATCGCCTGGGCGACGGCGCGCACCGAGGTTCCCGCGCCTCTCTTGCCTACGGCGACGGCGCTCGTCTTCTCCTCGCCGACCACCGCGCCCACCCTGCCCGCGCCACCTACCGAGTCTGTGCCGCCCACCAAAGCCCCGCCCCCGACGCTAACACCGAGTGCCACGCGCACGCCGTTCGCTCTCTTCACCGCGACGAGCGCCCCAACGCTTACCGCAACGACGGTGACGCTACCCACCGCGACCATCGCGCCCACGCTCACCCAACAACCGGCGCTCACCCGCGCCTCCTCGGCCACGCCGACGGTTCCGCCCTCGTTCACACCGCTGATCGTCCTGACCAGCACGCCGGCCCCCACGTCGGTGCCAGCGGCCCTGGTCTGCTCTACGTGCGGCAACCTGCGCCTGCGCTCCAGCCCTGGCACGGCGGGCGGCGTCGTTACCCTGCTGCCAGCCAATACCCCGCTGAGCGTCATCGGGCGCACGGCAGATAGCGCCTGGGTTCAGGTGGTGCTGGCTGACGGCACGAGCGGCTGGGTTGCCGCCCAGTACCTCACCCTGAACATCAGTCTCAGCGTCGTCAGCGTCACCGGCACGGCCCAGGACGCGCCGACCGCCGTTGCTGCGGGGTACGCGGTGGTGTCGGGCGTGTCGTCGAACGCGCGGCGCATCTTCCTCGACGGGCTGGCGAAAGGCAACCTGGCCCACGCCTTCACCCGCGTGGGCGACAGCATCAGCGCCGCGCCGCAGTTCCTGACGCAGATCGGCAGCGGCACGTACCAACTGGGCGAGTACGGCTACCTGGGCACGGCGATCAGCTTCTTCTCCGGCCCCAACGGGCGCGGGGCCAACCCCTTCGCCGCGTCGTCTATGGCCGCGCGCAACGGCTGGAGCACGGAGAGCGTGCTCAACCCGGCTCACGCTGACCCCGGTATCTGCCGGGCGGGGGAGACGCCGCTCGCCTGCGAGTATCGGGTGACGCGCCCCGCTGTCGCACTGATCATGTTCGGCACCAACGACTCCGGCGGGATGCCGACGGCGACCTTCCAGGCCAACCTGCAGACCATCGTGCAGACCTCGATCACTATGGGCGTGATCCCCGTGCTGAGCACGATCCCGCCCAAGCGTTACAACCCGGCCACCGATGGCCGCGTGGCCGAGTTCAACCAGGTGATCATCGCCACCGCGCGTGCCTATGACGTGCCGCTGTGGGATTACTACGCGGCGATGATCGCCCTGCCCGATGGCGGGTTGGCCGCAGACGGCGTGCATCCCTCTACGCCACCATCGGGCGTGACGACGATCTTTGACGCGGCCAACCTGCGCTATGGCTACACTGTGCGCAATCTGACCGCGCTGCAGGTGCTCTACACGCTCTGGCAGCAGATTCTCTACGACGCGGATCAGGCCCTCCCCGCGACCGCACCGCCCAGCGGAGGCGTGCCCACCAGCGCGCCGACCAGCGCGCCCGGCGGCCTGGACGACCCGGCCTGCATGGGCGTGCGGCCCTCGAACCTGGCCGTTGGCGGGCAGGGGCGCGTGACGCCGGGCCTGCCCAACAAGATGCGCAGCGCGCCGGGCACCGCCGCTCCCGAAGTCGGCAGCATCCCCGGCGAGGCGATCTTCTCGGTCATCGGCGGGCCGCGCTGCGCGGACGGCTACCTGTGGTGGCAGGTCAACTACAATGGGGTTGTTGGCTGGACGGCGGCTGGCAGCGGCACCGAGGACTGGGTGGTGCCCTACCCGTAGGGGGAGAGGTCGGTCGTCAGTCACCAGCTATCAGTCATCAGCCATCAGGTGTCAGTGGTCGGTGATCAGTCGTTGGGGGCGGTTGGTTCGTAGGGGCGCTGCGCTGCTGCGCCCGGCCCCGGAAGGAAGAGGACTTCCGAAGTCTCCGAAGACTTCGGAAGTCTGGCGGGGTAGACGACCCCTCCCCCTGGCCCCCCTCTTCGGCCAAGCCAGGGAGGGGGAAAGCACTGCGTGCGGCGAACCAAGTCCCCCTCTCTAGCTCGTCTGGAGAGGGGAATTTAGGGGGTGAGTAGGGGCGGGTTTCTAAACCCGCCCCTACAACGGGCGCAGCAGAGCAGCCCCCGGCGCTCACCAGTTGCGCGTGCCGGTGTAGTAGTAGACGTGCTGGCAGTTCGGCTCGCTGTTGAGCACCAGGCTCATGGTCATGGTCAGCGTCGTCTCGCTGGTGAAGCTCAGCGTCATGCTCACCCGGCCCGTGCCCAGGACGTTCGGCCCGGCATAGGCGTAGACGTTGGGCCGAATCCGGCTGAGGAAGTAAGGACTGGCCTCCATCCCCTTCCACGACAGGCCGCCGCCCGCCGGGGCAATCGCCGCCAGGTGATCGCAGAAATTGATCGCCGGCGCGCCGGAACACTGGCCGGTCATGTTGTCGCTGCCAGGGCGCATCTGCCATACGGAGTTAGCCGTTGGAGCCAGGTCTGCTTCTCCGGCGGGGGCTGCCTCACCTCCGGCGGGCGGAGCCGGTGGCGGCGCGAAGATCAGCGGCGGCGGCTCCACCTGGGCGACGGCCTGGCACGCGCCCACCGCGCGCACCTCGGCCTGTGCCGCCCACGAGGGCTGCGCGCCCGTGTCAAGCTGCCACCAGGGAGCGCCGTCGGAGTCGTTGGCCCAGCCAATCGCCGTGTACGTGGTCGCTGCCGAGAGACTGGCTAACGCCCCGCGCTGCGTCCCCGGCCCCACGCGCAACGTCACCTGCGCATCCGACGCGGGCGCGCCCACCAGACAGGCGACCGGCTCCGCCAGCAGGTCGAGCGGCGCGTAGGCGATATCAGCGAAGGGGTAAGCGCGCATCGCTGCGGGCGCGGCGACCGGCGTCAGGCCGTCCGCGCCGCCCAGGTTGACCTGCGTCCCTCCTCCCGCCGCTACGTCGAGCGGGACGCCGCGCGCCGTGACCGTCCCCGCCCCGGCCAGCGCGCGGGCGGTCAGGGAGTCGCCCGGCGCGGCGGTGACCAGCAGCGTCGCATCGGCGAAGGCCAGCGTCACCTGGTTGACAGTGATCTCGGCCCGCCCCTCTCCCGCGAATTGCAGCAGCAGGCCCGCAGGCATGGCCGCGCACGGCGCGTCCCCGCTTGTCAGCGTGAACGACTCGAACGGCACACCCGCCAGCTTGACCGGCGTCACGTCGTTGGGCAGCAGCACTGTCAGCGCGCTGATGGCGCTCTGGTCGCCCTCCCAGCCGATCAGCGGGGTGAAGGCCCAGGCGATACCGCCCGCGAACTGCACGCGCAGCCAGTCGCCCTGCTCGTTGCGCCCGTCGGCCAGCGCCTCTTCGCCGGCGGCGAGCTGGCCCACTACCGCGTAATTGATACCCGCCCCGTTGCGCAGGTTGATCTCCGCGCTGCCCCGGTTGAAGACAGGCAGCGTGGGGCGCTCATCCCCGGCGGCGGGGAGCCGCGCGATCTGCGCGTCGCCGAAGAGGACGCCGGTGATCGTCGCGCCCTCGGCGGCGGGCAGGTCCAGCACGGCCACGCCCCACCCCTCGCCCGCAGGATCGGCGGCGGTGGCCAGCGCGTCCAGGGCTTCCAGGGTCGTGCGGTCGCCGGGGGTCGCCGCTGCGAGTTCTCCCGCACCAGGGGGCCGGGCGCTGACCGCGCCGTGCCCGTAACACGCTTCGCCGGGCAGCAGCCCACCGCAGTAGATGCCCGCTTCGGCGATGGCCTGCTCGGCCAGCGCCACGCACTGATCGCCATCCTGCGCCGCCGTGCGGGTCACCGAAGTAACCCCGCCGGTCACGATCAGCAGGCCGATCAGCAGCCCTACCCATACAGTACGCGCTCGTCCGTTTGTCATCGCTCCGCTTCCCTTTGCTCTGGTAATTGGTTATTGGTGATTAGTGATTGGTTGTTGGTTGTCGTCAGTGATCAGTTGTCAGTGATCGGTTGTCAGTTGTCAGTGATCAGAGTACAGAAGGCTGGTTACTCTGCGAATGACCTGTCTCCAGAGTGAGGCGAAGAGGCTCGCTGAACGCCTCCCCCCTCCAGCCAAGCCCGGGGGGACGCCGGCAGACGACTCTCCCCTTCCCCTAGCTCGGCTGGGGGAAGGGGCCGGAGGATAGGGGCCGTCCACTGCCCTGGACTTCCGAAGTCTCCGAAGACTTCGGAAGTCTGACAATCGCTTCTCGATCATCCCGCCCCAAACATACTATAATCGCGGTGTGCGCTGCCCGTCTGAGGACATTCGCCCGGCAAAGGAACGCTCATGCGCCGCATCCGCTCGGTCTCGATTCTGCTCGTCCTGCTGGCCCTGGCCCTCGCCGCCTGCGCCGAGTCCGTCAGCGCGCCAGATGCCATCGAAAGCTACCTCAAGGCCAAGATCGCCGCTGACGAGAACAAGATCGCCAGCTTATCCTGCGCTGCCTGGGAAGCACAGGCCGTGCTCGAAGCGGCCCCCTTCCGCTCGGTGAAGGCCGAGCTTGACGGCCTGGCCTGCCGCGAGAACGGGCAGGATGGCGACGCGACCCTCATCACCTGCGAGGGCACCCTGGTGATCACCTATCGCGGCGAGGCCCCGCGCCAGCAAAGCCTGGCCGGGACGACCTACCGCGCCGTCAAAGAGGACGGCACCTGGAAGATGTGCGGCCAGCAGTAGCCGCTCATTCTCCCTCCGCCGTCTCTGCTGCCGCCAGCACCGCTTCGAGCGTTTGCAGCGTCAGCAGGTTGCGCACGGTGAAGCCCGCCGCCAGGTTCTCGTCCACGAAGGTGCACACCGCGCCGGACGCTGGCACCGTCATGTGCGTCGGGTCGGCGGGGTCTACGCCCCGGTCGGGCAGCGGCTCCAGCGCCAGCCACAGGTTGATCAGCGGCACGTCATACTCCAGCGCCACCCCCGCCACGATCTGGTTGAAGAGCACCGTCTGCTCCGGGAACTCCGGGCGGTGCGGGAACGTGCTGAGCACGGGCAGCACCCCGGCGCGCACCGTCTCCACGACCAGCGCCCGCAGGAAATAGGCGAACTGCTCGGCGGTGAGGTACTGCACGTCGTTGGTGCCGAACATGATCAGGGCGATGCTCGGCTGCATGATGCGCAGCTCGCAGCTTAACGGCGTCTCCCCCGGCTGGCAAAACTCCGGGTTGGCCCACATTGCGTCGAGGATGCTGGCCGCATTGAAGCCACCCGCCGCCGCCTGGCTCTGCCGGGCGAAGGAGTCGCGCTCCTCCGTGCGGAACTGGGCGATGACCGACTCCAGGTGCTCGTACTCGCCCAGGGCATAGTCACCCGCGCCGATGGGGATCAGAAAGTAAGGGGTGTCCGTCATACAGTCGCCCACCTTGACGAAGGCGTGCGGGTCGCCGCCGCGCGCGAGGCTGTGGGCGTAGATCGCCCGCGCGTTCTCGCTGATCTCCGGCACCAGCGGGAAAGACGCCAGATCAATAGCGGTCACTTCGTCCAGGTTCAACGGGCCGAGGACGGGATCGGGCAGGTCGAAGGGCGTGGGCGTTGCGAGGGGGGCGGCCCCGGCCAGGGGATTGGCCCCCGCCGCCAGGCCCAACGCCGCGCCCAGGATCGCACCCCCTACCCCGGCCAGCGCCAGCAGTCGTCGCAGCATGGTTTGCTCCAACAGTTCATCGCCGGGAAGACAAAAGCGCCCCCTGCGGTTTTGGGCGAGTTTACACTGAGCGGCATATCGTGTAAAGTCGGGGGGTGATCAGGTTTCGGTTGTCAGCGATCAGTTGTCAGTTGTCAGTGATCGGTTGTCAGTGATCAGAACGTGCGGCGCTGCTGCGGAATAGACTTCCGAAGTTTTCAAAACTTCGGAAGTCTGGTGGGGGGGGCCGGCGGGGCGTATGCGATACGCCCCTACAAAAGACACCCGCCCCCGTTCTGAGAGAAACCCGCCACTGGCAACCGACCACCGAAACCAGACATCTGATCACTGACAACTGACAACCAACCACCAATAACCAATAACCATTTCCCATGTCCCGCCGATTCCTCCTCGCCGCTCTCGCTCTCGTCGCCGCCACCGCGCTACCCTGGATCGCGCCGTCGCCACGAGCCGCCGCCCAGGCCCAGATTCAGGCGCTCGCTCCCTACGCCCTGACCGCCTACAGCCGCCCGGATCGCGCCGCGCCCATCGTCGGCGTGTTCACGCCCCATGCCAAAGTCGCCCTCGAAGGGCGCAGCGCCGACGCCGCCTGGGTGCTGGGGCACAGCACGGATGGCAGCGTGCGCGGCTGGATCGAGCGTCGCTACCTGCTGCTGCCGCCGGACGCTTCTGTGGCGCGCCTGCTGGTCAGCAACGAGATCCTCTTTGCGCCGCCCGACGCTTCACGAACGGACAGCGCCCCCATCGCCGTTGACCTGACCAGCTACCCGGTGATGCCTGTGGGGATGGGCCGCGCCCGCGCCATTTACGAGAGCGGGCGCATCCTCGGCATGAACGCGCGCTCGGTGGCCAAAGTGGGCGACTGCATCTCCGACAACCAGCACTTCCTCAGCCCGTTCGGGCAGGGCCGCTACAACCTGGGCGAGTTCGCCCACCTGCAGGGGGTGATCGATCACTTCGGGGCGTCGCTGGCGCTGGACAGCCTGGCCGCCTACGATGGCCTGGTGACGAGCGCCGTGCTCGACCCGACGTTCGCCAACCCGTTGGCCTGCCAGCCCGGTGAATCGCCGCTGCGCTGCGAGTACCGCGTGCACCGGCCCAGCGTGGCCGTGATCATGTTCGGCGCGCAGGACTTGCTCTTCACGCCCGCCGAGCAGTTCGAGCGCAATCTGCGCCAGATCGTCCACGAGACGATCCAGGCGGGGGTGATCCCCCTGCTGAGCACCTTTCCGGGCAACCTGGCGCTGTGGGAGCAGAGCGTCCGCTACAACCAGATCGTGGTGCGGGTGGCGCTCGACTACGAAGTGCCGCTGATGAACCTGTGGCTGGCGCTGGAGGCGCTGCCCAATCACGGGCTGAACGAGGACGGGCGGCACCTCAGCCTGCCGTACACCGACTCCGGCGACCTGGCTCCGGCCAACCTGCAGCGCGGCTACCCGCTGCGGAACCTGGTGACGCTGCAGGCGCTCGATGCCGTGTGGCGCGGGGCGATGCAGTAGCGAGCGAAGGACAGAGCGCATCGCAGAGGCGCAGAGGCCGCAGAGAGAAAAGGGTAGAGAGGCGGCGAGGGGGTAAGGGCGTAGCAGAGCAACGCCCCTACGCGGCAGCAGGCGCTCGGACGCCAGATTTCCCCTGCCAGACTTCCGAAGTTTTCGGAACTACGGAAGTCTAGGCCGGGGCCTCCGCGATGTTGCGCAGCAGGGCGACAATGAACCGGATCGCCAGCAGCGCCAGGACAACGAACCCGGCCATCGGCCCGACGATTTCTCCTGTGCTGAACGAAACCCCCGCCGACACCTGGCTGATTGTCTGCACGGCGATCAGCGGCGCTAAGGATACCTCCAGGACGAGCAAGGCGAGCGCAACGAGGTAGCCCAGGGCGGCGCGGCGCAGAATCAACAGGCCCGCCGCAAACGTGGCCGGCGTGATGATGCCCAGGTCTAGCACGTCGGTGACTTTGGTGGTATAGCTCCCCAGCAGATGCGGCGGCTCGTCCTGGAGCAGCGCGCTGAGCAGCGGGCCAAGCCACACAACGAAAGTCACCAGGCCGCTGGCAAACATGAACACGGCCACGCTCAGGCGTGGCAGGCGCGGCGAGAAGTGGGCGGGCAGGGCCTGGAGATTCACCGAGGCGAAGGCCAGCAATAAAGCGAAGAGGCTCGCCGAGAACAGGACAATGTAGACGAGAAACAGGTTGTTGTAGGCGGCGCTGAGCGCCAGCGAGGCATAGACATAGAGGAAGTAAGCGATCACCCCCGCCAGCAGCAATCCTCCCCTCAGCGAGCCACGCCGGTAAAGGCGCAGCGACAGGAGGAGGGAAGGAATGCCCAGCAGGAGCGTGATGGCGTCCGTTCCCCTGTTCCCCGCGCCGGTGAAGAGCGTATCATAGCGATACAACCCCCGCCCGTACATCTCCACTGTTTCGCCGCGAAGCGTTGTGAAGGTGAACGTGTCACCCTCGCCCTGCCAGAACAGGCCGCTGCCAGCGGCAACCAGCGCAAGCACGGCGATCAGCGCCGAGAGCCAGGTGATAGTGCTAGACACGCGCATTGTGGGTGTAGGCATAGAAACTCTCTCCCATAATTCAACGGGCAAATCAAACTCATAGCCGGGTGGATCATACCTGTGGGGCACCCGACAATCAGGGATTATAGGCATAGCAGGCGCAACAGTTCAAACGGAGCAAAACAAGACCTCCGAAGTCTTCGGAGACGGAAGTCTCTTGTGGCGCAACGCCCAAATCCCTCGTTGACAAAACTAATTCGATGACGCATAATTCTACGCAGAACTATTCAAGGAATGGCTTGCCCATGTCCCATTGCCATCACTCCCTCCCTCTCTTTGCCTCTCCCGACGCACCCATTGTGACCGAACTCTTCGGCACGTCCAATATCGGGGGGATGGAGGTCTTCTATCGCCTGAAGCGAGTCAGCCACCTGATCGGGCTGCTGATCGCCGACCATCACCGCGAAGACGCGCTCTCTCACGCCCGGATGCGCCTGCTCACTCACCTGGTGATGAGCAAGCTACAGGGCGACGACTCCGGCCTGCTGCCCAGCGAACTGAGCCGGTTTCTGGGCATCAGCCGTAATACAGTCAGCACGCTGCTCAACGGGCTGGAGGCGCAGGGGTTGATCGAGCGCCACCTGCACCCCGACGACCGGCGGCAGTGGCTCGTCCGTGTGACGCCGGAGGGCGAAGCCCTCATCCGCGCGCGCGCGCCGGAGCTGGCCGCTTTCATCAGCAGCCTGTTCGATGTGCTGACCGTCGAGGAGCAGCGTTCGCTGATGGCGCTGCTGGACAAGCTCCACGCGGGGTTGGCGCAACGAGCCGAGGCGCTGGCCTCCCACCGAACGGCGTCCCCTGGTGAACGCCCCTAGCATCGCCGACCGGAAACCGGTTCTCACACTATCGAAAGGAAAGGGACTTGAGAGCGCAATTTGCCTCGCCACCAGGCGGGCGGCAGAAGATGGGCCGCGAGGGGTTCGCCATGCTGGGCCGCGCGCTCGGCTACGTGCGCCGCTATCGCCGCTCTCTGATTGTGGCCTATGCTGCGCTGTTCATCTCCACCGGCGCGCAGCTTATGGTGCCCTGGCTGGTGCGCGACATCATAGACAGCATCACCAACGGCATGACCGCCAACATGATCCTCTCGCTGCCGGAGCAAGCCTCGGCTGCGGTCACCGCCCAGCGCGGGCTGACGATGGACCAGGTGCAGCAGAACGCCAGCGGCGCAGAGAACGCGGTCATTGCTGCCGGAATCGCCATCGTGATCTTCGCCCTGGCGCGCGGTTTCTTCGCTTTCGTGCAGGGCTACATGGCCGAGCGCCTGTCGCAGAGCGCGGCCTTCGACTTCCGCAACGAGCTTTTCGCCAAGATTCAGCGCCTGTCCTTCAGCTACCACGACCGCAACCAGACCGGCCAGCTTATGATCCGCGCCACCGACGACGTGGAGAAGGTGCGTATGTTCATCGGCCAGGGGCTGATCATGGCGCTGCAGGCGCTAGTGCTGCTGGTCGGCACGCTGATCATCCTGCTGACAACCAACTTCAAGCTGACGCTGGTGGCGCTGCCCGTGCTGCCGCTGGCCCTGCTCATGTTCGCCGGATTCGGGGCCATCGCCCAGCCGCTGTTCACCACGCTGCAGGTGCGCCTGTCGGCGCTGAACACCATCCTGCAAGAGAACCTGGCTGGCATCCGCGTGGTCAAGGCGTTCGCCCGCGAGCCTTACGAGCAGGCGCGCTTCAACGAGGCCGCCGACCGTCACCTAGCGCAGAACCTGAAGATCAGCCGCACTTTCGCGCTCATTTTCCCCACCACCTTTTTGATCTCCAGCCTGGGCCAGGCTGCCGTGCTCTACGCGGGCGGCTTGCAGATTCTCGACGGGACGCTGACCCTGGGCGAATGGCAGCAGTTCAGCCTGTACCTGGTCTATGTCTTCTTCCCGCTGGGGCAGTTGGGCTTCATCATCTCGCTGCTCTCGCAGGCGACGGCCTCCTCCACGCGCATCTTCGAGATTCTCGACGCGCCCAACGAGGTCGAAGACCGGCCCGGCGCGACGACGCTGGAGACGATCACCGGCCAGGTCAGCTTTGAGGGCGTCTCCTTCCGCTACTTCAAAAGCGGCGACTACGTGCTGCGCGATGTCTCGTTCGAAGTCCAGCCCGGCCAGACGGTGGCCCTGCTGGGCGCAACGGGCAGCGGCAAGACGACGATCATCAACCTGCTGCCGCGCTTCTACGACGCGACGGAAGGCGCAGTGCGCATTGACGTGCGCGATGTGCGCGACGTGACGCTCAACAGCCTGCGCTCGCACATCGGCATTGTGCTGCAAGAGACGACGCTTTTCACCGGCACCATCCGCGACAACATCGCCTTCGGGCGGCCCGGTGCCGCGCTGGACGAGGTGATCGCCGCTGCGCAGGCCGCCGCCGCCCACGACTTCATCATGAGCTTTCCCCAGGGCTACGATACGCCGGTCGGCGAGCGCGGCGTCACCCTCAGCGGCGGGCAGAAGCAGCGCATCGCCATCGCCCGCGCGCTGCTGCTCGACCCGCGCATCCTGATCCTGGACGATTCGACCAGCAGCGTAGACCTGGCGACCGAGTACCAGATTCAGCAGGCGCTCGACCGGCTCATGCACGGGCGGACGAGCTTCGTCATCGCCCAGCGCATCAGCACCGTGCTCAACGCTGACCTGATCCTGGTGCTGGACAAGGGGCGCATCGTCGCGCGCGGCACCCACGAGGAGTTGATGGAAAACAGCCCGCTCTACGCCGAGATTTACAGCTCGCAGTTGGTGGAGGACGCCGCGCTCGAAACCGCCGCGCCTGCCGCAGGCGAACCGGAGGTGCAGCCATGATGATGCAGGACCGCCGCCATCTCCTGGAAGGCGAAACCCGCAAAGCCCGCAGCGTCCGTGCGACGCTGGCCCGTTTCTGGCGGCAGATGGGCCGCCGCCGCCTGATCCTGCTGGCGGTGCTCGCGCTGTCCATCTTCAGCGCGTGGACGCAGGTGATCACCCCCGACCTGATCGGGCAGACGGTGGACTGCTACCTGACGCCCTACGGCCAGCAACAGTTCACCCCGCCAGCGGGCTTCCAGGGATTGACCGAAAGCATGGCCCAGTCCGCCCAGAGCAACTGCTGGTACGCCGACGACACGGCCAATCTGTCGCGCTCCGAAACCGTCGCTGGCCTCCGCTCGATCATTGCCCTGCTGGTGATCCTGTTCGTCGCCAGCGCGCTGGCCACCGGCAGCCAGTTTTACCTGACGCGCTACGCCGGGCTGCATGTGCTGCGCGACCTGCGCGTGCAAATCTTCGAGCACATTCACCGCCTGTCTTTGAGCTATTACGCCCGCAACGAGGCGGGCGAGGTCATGAGCCGCCTGACCAACGACACCGATACGTTGCAGCAGGCGGTCAGCTTTGCCCTGGTGCAGACGGTGCGCGGCGTGCTGCTGATCATCTGGCTGGTCTACGCCATGTTCAGCCGCAGCGTGTCCTTCGCCCTGCTCAGCATGGTCACCGTGCCCTTCATGCTGCTGGCTACGCTGTGGTTTTCTGACCAGGCGCGCAAAGCCTTTCGCCGGGCACGGATTGAGATCGGCGAGGTGAACGCGGACTTGCAGGAAAACATCGCCGGGGTGCGCGAGGCGCAGGCCTTCACCCGCGAGGACGAGAATATCGCCCGCTTCCGCGAGGCGAACGCGGCCAACCGCGACGCCAACATCCGCGCCGTCGCCTTCACCAGCGCCCTGGCCCCCGCGCTGGAGGCGCTCGGCTACATCTCGATTGTGGTCGTCGCTGGCGTGGGCGGCGTGCTGATGCTGCGCGATCAAGACCTGGCCGGGACGGCGATCTCGCTGGGGCTGATCGTCACCTTCGTCTCCTACGCGCAGCAGTTCAACCAGCCGATCCAGCTCATCGCCACGCTGTGGACGAACATCCAAAGCGCCATCGCCGGGGCCGAGCGCATCTACGAGTTCCTGGACACGCAGCCAGACGTGACCGACAAGCCCGGCGCGGTGGAGATGCCGCCCATCGCCGGGCATGTCGAACTGCGCGACGTGCACATGAGCTACAACGACGGCGAGCCGGTGCTGCGCGGCGTCAGCCTGGAGGCGCAGCCCGGCCAGACCATCGCCCTGGTGGGGCCGACCGGCGCGGGCAAGACGACGATCATCAACCTGCTACCGCGCTTCTACGATGTGACGGCGGGGGCGGTGATCATTGACGGGCACGACGTGCGTGACGTGACGCGGGCCAGCCTGCGCCGCCAGATCGGGCTGGTGCTGCAAGACACGTTCCTGTTCAGCGACACGGTGCTGAATAACATCCGCTACGGGCGCATGGACGCCAGCGACGAAGAGGTGATCGCCGCCGCGAAGCTGGCCCACGCCCATGACTTCATCAGCGGCCTGCCGGAGGGGTACCACACTCTGCTCGGCGAGCGCGGGGCCGGCCTCAGCCAGGGGCAGCGCCAACTGCTGGCCATTGCACGGGCGGCGCTGGCCAACCCGCGCCTGCTGATCCTCGACGAGGCGACCAGCAGCGTGGACACGCGCACCGAGCGGCTGATCCAGAAGGCGCTGGAGGAACTGCTCAAGGGTCGGACGAGCTTCGTCGTCGCGCACCGGCTGAGCACCATCCGCAACGCTGACCAGGTGTTCGTCATTGATGACGGGCGGATCATCGAGCGGGGCACGCACGAGTCGCTGCTGGAAGCGCGCGGCTTCTACTACAGCCTGTACATGAGCCAGTTCCGGCGCGACGTGCCCGCCCCGTCCAACGGGCGGCGGGCGCGCGAGGCGCTGCCGGCGAAGTAGGGCGGCGGGGCGGGCGTGGGGCCGCTCTCTCGCATCCCGTAGGGGCGTATGGCCATACGCCCCTACAACGGGCGCAGGCGTTCCCCCGCCAGACTTCCGAAGTTTCGGTAACTTCGGAAGTCTCTCTGCGCAACGTCCCTCTCCCTGGCCCCTCCCCGGCCAAGCCAGGGAAGGGGAAAGCGCCATGTGCGGCGATCCAAGTCCCCCTCTCTAGCTCGGCTGGAGAGGGGGATTTAGGGGGTGAGGCACGTAGGGGCGTATGGCCACGCCCCTGCGCCGGGCGCAGCAGAGCAGCGCCCCTGCGCGACCGATCACCGATCACCGACGACTGATCACCACCCACCACCCACCAACCCTTCACCACATGATCTTGTTCAGGTCGTTGTCGCGGAACTGCTCGGCCTGGCGGTAGCCGTCGTCGCCGGGGCGGGTCATGTAGCCCTGGTATTCCTGGTTGGGGAACCCGTAGACCGTCCACTCGCCGAGCACGAAGGGCGGCACGGTCACGCCCGGCGCGCAGTCCTCGCAGGAGACGGGAATCCACTCGCCGTTGTAGCGGCGGGCCAGGTGCAGGTGCGTGCCGTTGCTGATCCCGCCCTGGCACGAGGGGTGGCCGAGCCGGTCGCCGGTCTGCACGCGCGTCCCAGCGGCGATGCGCTCGCTGTCGTCCAGGTGCAGGTAGACCAGCGTCCAGCCGGTGTACTCGTCGCCGTCGCCGTCCAGGTCGAGGATCACGTAGCCGTCGCCGCTGCGGGCGATGACGCCGGGTGCGGCGGCGGTCGCCCAGTGCGGCGAGATGTAGCACGCGCCCTGCGCCTGCACCAGTTCTTCCGGCGGCTCCGGCGGGGCGAAGTCAATCGCGCCCCAGGCCGATCCGCTGTTGTACGCGCCGTGCGGCCCGCCGGAGTAGACCCATTCCTCCCCCTGGGCGAAGGGCAGCGTCAACGCCGGCTGGACGAGGCCGGGCGGCACGACCGGCTCAAGCGCGTGTGCGAAGGGGTCGCCGAACAGGCTGAGGTACGTCTCGAAGAAGCCGCTGGGGTGCACGTCGCGCTGCCACTGGGCGGGGCTTGCCGTCAGGCTGAGCATGGTTTGCACGGCGACCGTCCCCGCGTTGAGCATGGGGTCGAACAGCACGCGCTGGTCTTCGCCGAGCGTCATGGCGATGGTGCCGCGATACTTCCACCCGTAATAGCCGTAGTTGAGCGCGTCGGCGGCGTCGAGAAGCTGCCTCAGCAGCCCTTCGCGCCCCTGCTTGACGATGCCCATCGGGTAATTGACCTGCTCCTCAGCGGGGTAGGGGTTGGACAGCCATTCGCCGCGATATTCCAGCAGCGCCAGCAGCAGGCGCGGGTTGACGCTGTACGACCGCGCGACGAAATCCACAATCTTGACCCCGCTCCACGTCTCGTCACCGACCTGCTCGGAGTACGCGCGCAGGAAGCCCTGGCGGAACTTGACCGCGCCGGTGATGCTGAAGCCGCTGGCCGTGGGGCCGTAGACCAGTTCGCTATCGGGGATCAGCTTGAAGGAGGGTGTGGTCACGCCCCCGCCGCCCGGCACGCTGATCAGTTGGCCCACTTCAAGCCGGTTCGGGTCGGACAGGTTGTTGAGAGCCAGCAGATCATCTAGGGAGACGGCGTAGAGCGCGGCGATGGTGCCCAGGGTTTCGCCGGGCCGAACGGTGTGCATCCCGCCGGCGGCCTGGGTGTAGCGCGGCACGCTGGGCGTGGGCTGGAGGGGGGTGGGCGTCGGCTCGTCGGGCGTCATCGTCGGCGGGGCGATGAGGTTGCCGCTCTCGTCGTACTCCGGCGTGGCCGTCACGTAGATGATTCGCTCGCCGGAGAGCGAGCAGGCCACGCCTATGCCGCTCAGCGCGGCGAGCAGCACGGCGAGCAGGGCATGGCGGACGCAGCGCCGGAAACGTCGCGGGGAGACCTTCATTGCAGCGCCTTGCTCAGCCGCTCCAGCGAATGGGCGTAGCGGTAGTCGGTGTGGCGGTGGCCGTCCGGGTATTCCTCGTAGACGTGGGGGATGCCCAACGCTTCGAGCTTGCGGTGCAGCACCCGCGTCCCCACCTGAAGCTGGTACTCGTCATAAATCCCCACATCCACATAGGCCAGGCGCATCTGGCGCAGGGCGTTGGCATAGGCGGGCGTGTCCAGCTTGCGGATCGGGTCGTGGGTCAGCCAGCGCCGCCAAACGGCCTCGTTCAGCGCGCCGGTGTCCGGGTCAATGGGCAGGTCGAAGCCGCGCGGCTGCCCCGGATTACTGCCGAAAGCCGCCGCCCAACACACGGTCATGATCAGGTCCCAGAAGGCGCTGTTCTTGGGGCGGATGTCCGGGATGCGGGCGATGAACTCGTCCAGCGAGCCGTAGGGCGCGAGTTGCTGGTGCATCCGGCTGAGGCCGGGCAGACAGGTATATTCCCAGTAGAGGTCGCCGCTGTGGCAGGCGAACGCGCCGAATACGTCGGGATGGTGCATGGCCTGGGTGATCGCACCGAAGCCCCCGCTGCTGCGCCCGATGACGGCGCGGTGATCACGGTGGGGCAAGGTGCGGTAGTTGCGATCCACCATCGGGACAACCTCCTGGATGAGGTAGTCCTCATAGCGGCCCATCCCAGCGGAGTTGATGTACTGCGACCCGCCGAAGCGCGTCCACATGTCGGGCAGGACGACGATCAGCGGGGCGATGCGCCCGGCGGTGAGCAGGGCGTCCAACTGCTCTTTGATCGTCATGTCCCAGGGCCGCCAGTTGAGCAAGCCCGGGCCGGTGTTGCCGTGACTGCTCAGCAGGTACACGGTGGGGTAGCGCGCGTCGGGCAGGTCATCGTGACCGGGCGGCAGGTAGACCGTCAGGCGGCGAACGTTCGGGTCGCCGAGCGGGTTGTCGCGCAGGACGTCGCTGGTGATCAGCGGCTGCTCGATGCGGCTGGGGCTGAGGTGCACCGTAGTCTGCTCCTGGTCGCTGGATGGCTCCCATTGTAGCCCAAGCGAAAGAGGGGCGGCAACAGCGTTAGCGTCGAGGCGGAGTCGAGGTCTGTAGGGGAGGGTTTCTAAACCCTCCCCTACAGCAGACGCCACAGGGCAGCGCCCCTACGGGAGCAGAAAACTCCCGAAGTCTTCGGAGACTTCGGGAGTCTGGTGCCGGGGCACCCGCCCCGTCTCTCTCTACAATTCTCTCTCTGCGCCCTCTGCGTCTCGGCGGTGAAATCTGTTCTTCACTCCCCGCAAGCCTGCGATAGGACCATCTCTGCGGTACAATGCCCCTTCGTGTCTGCCGAACCGCGCCGTTGGAAAGGAAGCTGCTGTGCTGGCCATCCCTCGCGCCGCCCTGCGCGACTCAAGCCTGCGCTCGCCCGCGTTGATCGCGTTGGAACGTGCGCTGCGCCGCCTGACCGACTCGCGCTGGACAATTCCGCTGCTGCTGGCGCTGGGCGTGGCGCGCGCGCTGATCTTCCTGATCGCCTACCCGCCAGCGCACGGGGCTGACTCCGCTGACTATTTCCTCTACGCGGCGCAGTTCGAGGGGCTGGACGCGCCGATTGTCTTCGAGCTGATCTACCCGCTCTATCCGCTGCTGATCTACCTGACTCATTACTGGTTGGGCAGCGTCTACGTGCTGATCGTCTTCCAACTGGTGCTCTCGGCGCTGCAAGGGGTGGTGTTCTATTGGGGGATTCGCCCCTACAGCCCGGCGCTGGCTTTTGGCGTGGCGCTGCTGGCCCTCGCCGACCCGCAGACCGGCATCCTGTACAACTTCACCTCGACCGAGCCGCTCTATATGTTCACGCTCAGTCTGGCCTTCAGCCTGTTTCTAATCCAGGCGCGGCAGCGGGGCGGGCGCAGCTTGCAGGTGGGCGACGTGGCCCTGGGCGTCATGCTGGCACTGACACTGCTCATTCGCCCGGTGGGGCGCTACCTGATGGTGCCCTTTGGCGTGCTGTTCCTGCTGAGCACGCGCTCGGCCTGGCGGACGGCGGTCATGGGGGCGGCCTTCGCTCTGGCGCTGCTGCTCTCCGCGCTATTCAACCAGATCATCTTCGACCAGTTCGCGTTGAACGGCGGCGGCAGCTTCATGCTGGTGCGCCCGCTGACGCGCACTGGTCTGCTGGAAGCGGACAACGGCCCGGCCTCGGCGGAACTGGTCGCGCTGCGCGCAAGCTGCCCCGACGACGAGAACATGAACCGCTGTCTGGTCGCCCTGGTGGGAGACTGGCCGTCGGTGCGCAGCCTGTACAACCGCGCCTACCGCGAGATGCTGCGCGCCCACCCGCTGGAGTTCGGCGAGCAGGTCTTCGACGCCTTTACCGACTATCTGCGGCTGCCTGGGCTGCAATATCGCGGCGAGTACCTGCCCAGCGACGCGCAGTGCGCCGACATCGAGGCCAAAGTCGAGCGCGACACGCGCGGCTACCTGGAGAAGGACTGGCTGCTCTATGGCGCGTCGGACATCACGCCGGAGACGCTGGCTCCCATCGTGCGCGACATTGCGACGGCGATGTGCCCGCCCTGGCCGGACAGTTGGGCCGTGCGCCAGGCGGTGGACTATGTGGCGCTGCGCTACCGCTCGCTGAGCCGCCCGCACCCGTACCTGTGGTATGGGGCGTTGGGGCTTGCCGTGCTGCTCGTCCCCTGGGCGCGGCGGCTGCTGCCGCTGGCGTTGGTGGCGGGAGCCATCGTCGCCAACCACGCCACCGCCAGCGCGGTGATGCTCAACGTCCAGCCGCGCTATATTGCCATAGTCAATCCCTATAAAGGGGTGCTGCTGCTCGCCCTGTTCTATGTGCTGGGCGTGCTCGCCCTGCGCCTGGCCGATGAAGTGCTGGCGCGGCGCAGATGAGCGGTCAGCCGTCAGCGATTAGTAGTCAGGGGTCAGGCGTCAGCAGAGGGCGGAAATCCGCCTGCACTACAGGGGTTCGGGGGTAAGGCTAAGGGGCGTTGCACCCAGGGCGCGGCAAGTTAGGTTGGTCTGTATGCGCCTCACCCCCTAAATCTCCCTTTCCAGGCGAGCTAGAGAGAGGGACTTGCCCGCCCAACGCGGTACTTTCCCCTGGCTTTGCCGGGGAGGGGGTAGGGGGAGGGGCGTTGCACTAGAGAGACAACCAACCACTAATAACCAACAACCAATCACCACCACCAACCACAGGAGGGAGCTACCATGAACTACCGCGAACTGGGCCGGACGGGATGGCGGGTGTCCGAAGTGAGCTTCGGCGCATGGGCCATCGGCGGGTCGTGGGGGTCGGTGGACGACAGGGAGTCCATCGCCGCGCTGCACAAGGCGCTCGACCTGGGCGTGAACTTCATTGACACCGCCGACGTGTACGGCGACGGGCACAGCGAGCGCCTGATCGCCGGGGTGCTCAAGGAGCGCCGCGAGGAGGTCATTGTCGCCACCAAAGCCGGGCGGCGGCTCGACCCGCACACGGCGGACGGCTACACCGCCGCCAACCTGACCCGCTTCGTCGAGCGCAGCCTGCGCAACCTGGACACTGACCGCCTCGACCTGGTGCAGCTTCACTGCCCGCCCACCGAGGTCTACTATCGCCCGGAGGTCTTTGGCGCGATGGATGATCTCGTCCAGGCGGGCAAAGTGCGCTATTACGGGGTCAGTGTGGAGAAGGTCGAGGAGGCGCTGAAGGCCATCGAGTACCCGAACGTGCAGACGGTGCAGATCATCTTCAACATGTTCCGCCATCGCCCGGCAGAACTCTTCTTCGCCCAGGCGCAGCAGCGCAAGGTGGGCATCCTGGCCCGCGTCCCGCTGGCCAGCGGCCTGCTCACCGGCAAGATGACGCCGCAGAGCGCCTTCGCCGTGGACGATCACCGCGCCTTCAACCGCTACGGCGAATCGTTCGACGTGGGCGAGACGTTCTCCGGCGTGAATTTTCGCATTGGCCTGGAGGCCGTCGAGGAGCTTCGTCCGCTGGTGCCGCCGGGCGCGACGATGGCTCAGTTCGCCCTGCGCTGGATTCTGATGTTCGACGCGGTGTCGTGCGCCATTCCCGGTGCCAAGCGTCCGGCGCAGGCCGAGGACAACATCCGCGCGTCGGAATTGCCGCCGCTCTCTGAGGAGACGATGGCCCGCGTGCGCGACATCTACGACACCTACATCCGCACGCTGGTGCATCACCGCTGGTAGGCGGGCGGCAGCCCCCGCAGAAGGCGCGCCCCGCCATGAAACGAACAAGCCTCTCGCTGACGGCCCTGGCCCTGCTCTGGGCGATGCTCGTGCTCGGCCTGTACTACTGGGTGCACAAGCCGGTCACGCCGCCGTTGGCCGGGGCGCTCGGCGGCGCGCTGCTCGATGGCGCTGTGGCGGGCGCGTTTGCGCTGGTTGGCGCGGGAGTGGGGCGGGGCATCTTGCGGCGCGGCGATCTGCTTTGGGGCAGCGCACCCGAACAGATCGCGGCGGCGGGGGCGGTGGGCCTGCCCGTCCTCTCGCTGCTGCTGCTGGCGGTCGGATCGCTGGCCCTGAGCGGGTGGAGCGTCGCGGCGACGCTGGTTATCATCGGGGCACTGACCGGACGTGGCACGCTGGCCTGGGCGCGCCAGGTGGCGGGCTGGCTGCGCGCGCCCCTGCCGCCCGGACGGTGGGCGCGCTTCCTGGCGGCGATCACACTGGGGCTGGCCGGGCTGGCGCTGATCCTGGCGCTGCTGCCGCCAAGCAAGTGGGATGCGCTGGCCTATCACCTGGCCGGGCCGCAGCAGTACGTGGCGCGCGGGCGCTTCTACGCCGAGCCGCACAACCATTTCCTGGGCTTCCCGCAGATCGTCGAGACGCTCTTCGCCGGGCAGCTCGCCCTCACCGGGCGGTTGACCGGCGCGGCAGTGCTGCATTGGGGCATGGGCGCATTGCTGCTGCTGGCGGTTGGCGGGCGGGCGGCACGCCTGGGCGGGGCGATCACCGGCTGGCTGGCCGCCGCGATCCTGCTCGGCGCGCAGACCGTCTGGATCGAGATGAGCATTCCCTATGTGGACCTGCTGCCCATGCTGCTGGCCGTCGTTGGGCTGGGCGCAGCCGAGCGTTGGGACGAGGCGCGGCAGAGCGGGCAGAAGGCCCCTCTCCCTGGCCCCTTCCCCGACAGAGCCAGGGAGGGGGAAAGCGCCGCGCTGAGCGGACAAGTCCCCCTCTCTAGCTCGGCTGGAGAGGGGGATTTAGGGGGTGAGGCGGAGGCGCTTAGCTCTCTCCCTGGCCTGCGCCACGCGATCCTGCTGGGCACGCTGGCCGGGTTCAGCATCGGCGTCAAATACAGCGCGCTGTGGCTGGTGATCGCCTTCGGCGTGCTGCTGCTGTGGCGCGGGCGCGGTTCCGGCTGGCGCGCGACCCTGGCCTACGCTGCCGTGTACGCGCTGGCCGCGCTGCTGGCGTTCGCCCCCTGGCTGCTGCGCAACGCGCTGTTCTACGGCAACCCTGTGTACCCGTTCGTCTTCGAGTCAGCGGAGATGGACGCCATCCGCCAGGGCTGGTACAGCCAGCCGCGCTCCGGCCTGATCTACGGCGAGAGCGCCTGGCAGATTCCGCTGCTGCCGCTGACGGCGACCGTGCTTGGCGTAGAGGGGGCGGGGATTTACGGGACGGACATCGGCCCGCTGTTCCTGCTGCTGATCCCGCTGCTGGCGCTGGCGCGCGGGCGGCTGGCTCCGTCCGAGCGGGCCTGGCTGAGTCTGGCGGGCGTGGTGACGGGGGTGATTCTGGCGGCGTGGCTGGTCAGCGGAGCGTTCGGCTCGTACATCAGCCTACAAACGCGGCTGGTGCTGTACGTGTTCGGGCCGCTGGCGATTGTGGCGGCGCTGACCTTGCGCGGGCTGGAACGGCTGCCGCCCAAGCCCCTTCACCTCGGCTTCGTCATCCAGGCGCTGGTGGCGCTGGCCGTCGCGCTGACGGGGGTCGCGGCGCTGCGCTACGCGGGCGAGCGGCGCATCCTGCTCTACTTCTCCGGCGAAGAGGGGTATGAGCGGGCGTACCTGGAACACGCCCTGGGCTGGCACTACGCGACGATGCAGCGGGTCAACGCGCTGCCGTCCGGCGCGACGGTGCGCTTCTTGTGGGAGCCGCGCGCGCTCTACTGCGATGGCGAGCGCCTGCGCTGCATCCCCGATTCGCTGATGGACGGCTGGTACTACGCGCGGCGGACGGTGGGGCAGGGGAAGCCAGCGGAGGTCGCCACGCGGTGGCAGGCAGAGGGAGCGGATTACCTGCTGGTGTACGAGTTTGGCCGCGCATACGAACGCGAGCACGCGGCGCTCTACGACCCCGCCGACTGGCTCGCCTGGGAAGCGTTCTCCGGGAAGTTCCTCGACGAAGTGTGGCGCACCGGCACCCCCGGCGACGACGTGCAGTACATCCTCTATCGCTGGCGCGAGTCGTAGGAGTGTATGGCGATGCGCCCCTACGGGCAGGCGCTCGACTGCCAGCTTCCGAAGTCTCCGAAGACTTCGGAAGTCTAGTACGGCGAAGGCCCCTCCTCCTGGCCCCTCCCCGGCCAAGCCAGGGAGGGGGGAAAGCGCGCGCCCCGCGATCAAAGTCCCCCTCTCTAGCTCGGCTGGAGAGGGGGATTTAGGGAGTGAGGCATGTAGGGGCGTATGGCAATACGTCCCTACGGATCACTGACAACTGATCACTGACAACCGACAACTTGACGACTGCTACTGCTCCGCGCTCAGGTCGTGGGCCTGCCAGTTGCCCTCAGCGTCGAACTGATAGACTAGGCCATCCGGCCCGCTGAAGACAATCGTGCCGCCCTGTCGAACGACCAGCGCCGTGTAAGGCTGCGTCTCGTCAGTGGCCCAGCCCAACGAGTCGCGCACGCCGGCGTAGGTGCGCCACGCCTGCCCGAAGCGGCGAGTCGGCTGGGCGAGGCCCGCCGGCACCTGGCTTTCGAGCGCCGGATCAACCTCTGGCATCCCGTCCATCCAGGTATTCTGGTACGCCTTGTAGGTGCCGCTCAGCGCATCAGCCCCATTGGTGAGCACGAAGACCTGGTTGGTGTCCTGAACCCAGAACATCATGCCGCGTTCCAACGCCACGAACTCAGCCTGCACCGGCCCATAGGTGATCGGCGGTTCGGCCTCCGCGACTGGCTCGGTCGTGGGTTCCGGCTGGGCCGCGCCGCCGACCGGTGTGGGCGAGGGGACGGGGGTTGGGCCGGTTGCGGCCTCGACGGGAGTCGCCGCTGGAGCCGCGCCAGCGGGCAGCAGCTTGCCGGTGACGGGGTCCACTGAGCCGGGCGGCAGGATGACGATCTGCTGGCCGATCTGCAGGACGCGCGTGTTGGGCTTCATCGGGGGGTTGAGGGCGGCGATGCTCTCCGGCGTCACGCCGTACTCGAAGTAGGCGTAGGCGATGCTGGACAGCGTGTCGCCTGACTGCACCGTGTGGACGATGCTGCCATCGGGCCGGACGCCCTGCGGCGTGACAAAGGGCACTTCGGCGGGGACTGGCCCGGCAACGGTGCCGCCTTCGGTGCGCACGAGCGAAACCCTGTCCCAATAGACGTTATTGATGGCCAGCCCGGCGGCCTGGGTCATGTACAAGAAGACGGTGACGGAATCGCCCGCCGCCGCAGCCGTGACGCTCAACTCGGCCCACTGGTCATAGGGCGCTGCCGACGCCGACCAGACGACGCTGCCCGCGAGCGGGTCGGTTCCGCCGTTGGGGTCAATGCCCACCTTCAGCGAAGCGCCCGCCGCCGTATCGGAGCGGCGGTAGGGGTGTTCGGCGATGATGCACGAGGTGGTGGTGTCATTGCAGGTGTAGACCCAGCCGTAGGCAGTCAGCTTGAGCGCTTGGCCGGTGCTCAGGCCGCTGACGCGCTGGTAGCCGGCGGCGGTGAAGGGTGCGTAACCCTGCTTGACGTTCCACGACACTTCGCCGTCGAGCACCTGCAATTTGTCATTGTGCGGGAAGGCTTCTGGCGCACCCGCGCCCAGCCAGATGCTCCACCCGCTGGGGGCGGTGCGCGTCGGCGCGCCCTGGCCGTAGTAGGGTTGTTCCAGGCTGCCGTTCACCAGCAAATTGGGGTTGGCATCCTGGGCCAGCGCGCGCTGCCCGGCCACTCCCACCCCGCTGATGACGACTACGACGGCCAGTACCAGGCTCAGCCAGGCGTACCGGCCCGCTCTTATTGCGCTGCGCTTTACAGTCAACACCGAGATCATCCTCCCCAACAAAACCGCCCCAGCCGAGCACTACCTGACGCCGCCGGGGGTGCTTAGTCGAAGCTGCTCACCGTTCGCGGAACGGGTGCGGATTATAGCTTGCGGCGGGGGGCGCTGCAATCGGCATGGGGCAAGCGCGGGGATTGCGCATCCGTCGCGTGGGGTGGGGGGGGCGGGTGAAGAACCGATCTTACCGCAGAGGCGCAGAGAGCGCAGAGAGAAAGCAGTAGAGAAGAGGGGGAGTCGGCAGGGCGGGGCGCTCCGGCACTAGACTTCCGAAGTCTTCGGAGACTTCGGAAGTCTATTCCCTCGTTGGCTGACCGCTGAAAGCTGATCGCTACTCCGCACCCCCCAGCCGCTCGGCGACGATCTCGGCCACGTCCTTGACCGCCGGCCCGCCCTGGCTGCTGGCGTCCTGACTCGCGTCGGCGAACATGCGCAGGCAGAAGGGGCAGCCGGTGGCCAGCACGTCCGCGCCGGTGCCTTTCGCTTCGGCGTAGCGGGTCAGGTTGACACGGGCGCTGCCGTGCTCCTCTTCCTTCCAGAACTGCGCGCCGCCCGCTCCACAGCAGAACGACCTGCTCCGCGCCCGCGGCATCTCGCGCAGCGCCGCGCCCGCTGCGCTCAGGGCGTCGCGCGGGGCGTCGTAAACGCCGTTGTGCCGCCCCAGGTAGCACGGGTCGTGGAAGGTGACGTGCTGCGCATCGCCTGCGGGCAGGCGCAGGCGGCCCGCGCGGATCAACTCGGCGATGAATTCGGTGTGATGCACCACCTGGTAATGCCCGCCGAATTGCGGGTACTCTTTGGCGAGGGTATGGTAACAGTGCGGGCAGGTGACCAGGATGCGCGGCGGGTTCACCTCGTTGAGCATCTCGATGTTGGCCGTCGCCATCTCGTAGAACAGGTACTCGTTCCCGGCGCGGCGGGCCGTATCGCCGGTGCAGCGTTCGCGCTCGCCCAGCACGGCGAACCTGACCCCCGCCGCGCGCAGAATGTGCACCAGCGCCCGCGCGATATTCTGCGCGCGCGGCTCAAAGCTGCCCGCGCAGCCTACCCAGTAGAGCACCTCAAAGCCGGGCGCGTCCTCGACGGTGGGCACGTCCAACCCCTCCGCCCAGGCCAGCCGACTGCCGCCCATCTGCCAGGGATTGCCCGCGTTCTCCATGCCCTTGAACGCCCCTTGTAGCTCGGCGGGGAACTCGCCCTGGGTGAGCACCAGGTCGCGGCGGATGTCGAGGATGTCGAACATCGGCTCGTTGCCCACCGGACAGATGTCAACGCACGCGCCGCAGGCTGTGCAGGCCCACGCCGCCGAGGGCGTGATGGCGAAGTCCAGCAGCGGGCGCGGCGACTCGCCGCCCGCCGCCAGCAGGGCCATGTGCTGGCGCATCTCGTAGCGTTTGTTGATCTCCAGGGCCGAGGGTGAAAGCTGCTTGCCGGTGAGGTAGGCCGGGCAGGCGTCCTGGCAGCGATTGCACATGATGCAGGCGAAGGCGTCGAAAAGCTGCGTCTGGCTCAGGTGTTCCAGCCGCGCCACGCCGAACTGCTCGCGCTCCTCGTCGTCGAAGTCGAGCGGATCGAGCGCGCCCAGGGAGGTGCGTTCGGGCCGCGAGAAGTAGTTGAGCGGCCCCATGAACAGGTGCATGTGCTTGCTGGAGGGGAAGTAGGGAACGAAGGCCAGGATCGTGCCCAGGGCCAGCCACCACAGGACGTGCTCGCCCACTTCCAGCGCGTCGTGGCTCAGGCCGCCCCATAGCCCGGCGACCAGGCTGGCGAACGGCTGCCAGCTATCCTTCCCGCCGTGCAGTGCCACCCAGAACGACTCGCCCAGGAAGCGCGCGCCGACGTGCGTCAGGATGAACAGCCCGACGATCAGCGAATCCAGGCGCAGCCCGGACAGTACACGCTCGTGCAGCAGCACCCCGTCGTGGAAGCGCAGGGCGGGGGCGTTGGCCACAAAGCGGCGCAGCAGGAAGTAAACCATGCCGACCAGCACCAGCACGCTGAACACGTCGGCCAGCAGGCGGTACAGGTCGCCGACCAGCCCCGACCCCAGAAACTGGACGGAGAAGTACCCCTCGATCACGTCGCCCAGGTTGACCAGCACGTAGAAGATGAAGCCCCAGGCGATGAAGCCGTGCAGCAGGCTGGTGAGGGGCCGGTCGCGCAGCACCGTCCGCTGGGTGATGCCCACATCCAGCGCGCGCCAGATGCGCCGGGGTAGATCGCCGAGGAAGAGCGTTCCTTCACCGCGCCGGATCACCGCGAACGCGCGGCGGAAGGTTTGCTGCGCCAGCCAGAGCGAGAGCGCAGCCGCCAACACAAACAGGATTTTTTCGACGGGGGTAAGCATAGGGGAAGTCCTTTTAAGCGAGCAATAGCACGAAGGGTGATGGTGTTCCTTTTGCCCCCATCCCCGGCCCTTCCCCGGCAAGGGGGGAAGGGGGAGCAAAACGCGGGGTTTCCCCTCGCCCCGATGAGGGAGAGGGGTGCAGGGGTGAGGGGATTTCCCTACACGCGCTCAGGCCGGGCCTTTCCCTGGGCCGGCTGCCCGGTCCACTGCTTGCTGGCGGATACGCCCGGAGATGTACGTTTGCAGCCAGACGAGAAGGTGCGCGTTGACCGGTTCGGTGATGGTCTCGGCCATCAGGTGCAGGTGTTCGGCCAGCGACAGGCACGCGCAAAGCTGATCTTCCAGCTTCTTTTCTTGCAGCACCCGCTCTATATACTGGCCCAGCAGCGGCTCCGGGAAAGATGAAATCGTCTCCCGTACCGCATCGAACTCCTGGTGCACCAGGCTGTGGATGATTTGCAGCAAGACCGACACCATCGTAGAGGCGTTGACGAGCAAGGTCAGGGACAGCGGCTGTTCCAGCAGCAAGGTGATGTCCGTCAGCAGGTCGAGCACACTTTCAACATCCACCCCCTCCTGCTCCAGGAAGCGCACCGGCAGCAGCCCATCGTCCGGGGTTAGCTCCCAGATTTCGTTGGTGGGCAGGACGTAGATATTGACCCGCTCGACGAACTCGCTCGCCCAGTCCATCAATTTCTGGTAATCAAAGAAGTCCGGGGCGCTCTCCTCCTCCTCGAGGTCGCTCTCGTAGTCCTGGTGGTAGTCTCTGGCCTCTTCGCCGACCCAGCTATAGCTCACGTCGCCCACGTCGTAGCCGTAACGCTGCTCGGCCAGGATCACTTGAGGCATACTGGCCGGCATACGGACGTGCGTGTTCGTGATCAGGCTCATGAGGAGGCGCACAGGGAGGCCCTCGCCAAAGACGGTAAACTCGTACACCGACTCCGGGTTGAGCCACGCCCACCAATCCAACTCTTTGGCGCGAGAGATGTTGGGCGGCAAAGGGCCGTAGAGATAATAGCCCAGGCGATGAAACGCATTGACCTGCCAGAACCAGGCTCGCTTGAGTACCTCGGCCCACGACTGCTCGGAAGGCACAATGTCGTCGAGCGAGAGGACGCCGTGCTGCGGCGAGAGCACCAGGATATGGGCGAAGTGCTGGTCTTGGGCGTCTATGCACGCCTGCTGGAAGGCGTCGCCGCCGTAGAAGTCGCGCGGCAGTTGGGGCTGCGTGGCGTGGATGTCGCTGGCGACGATCAGCGCGATTTTCTCTTTGACCACGCGCTTTCGCCGCTCAAAGAGCACTTTGGCGGCGGGATCAAGGGCCAGGCGGTAGATGTCCCAGCGGTTGCGGCCTTTGCCGCGCACGACGACCCCATCCGCCTGGCGAAAGCTGGCGACGTAGAGCGCGGGGTTGGCGCTCTCCCCTATCAAGTCAAGCGCCAGGTCGGGGGCATATCCGATGCGGGCCGTCATGCCGCCTTCGTAATGAATCTGCCCCTCTGCGTCGAAGGTCAGCCCGCGAAACCCCAGGTTATAGAGCACCACCACCAGCCAGACCCGATCGGTGATTTGCTGGGCGCTCTCGTGGAGGCGCGTTTTTTCCCACAGCCAGCGCACCTGCTGGCGTTCGCTGTCTGACAGGGCAGGCTCCTGCTTGAGCCGGGCGCGTGCCTGCTGTTGGATGGCGGCGATCAAGGCGGGGCGGTCGTCCAGCGCAATGGCGGGGTTGATATGCTCGACGCGCAGCCAGCCACATTTGAGCAGGAAACTGGCGCGGTCGTCCGGGTAATTGCGCACCGGCTCCTGCGTGCCGAAGACGTGCGTCAGTTCATCGGGGGTCACCGTGACGGGATGGCGCTGGCACGCGAAGGGGTGCGCGCTGAACAGGGTATCGAGAATGGTCTTGTTTGCTTGGGTCATCACGTAGATTCCGTCCTTGCCAGGTGCCTGCGCTGTCCATCCCCACTGCGCCCCCAGTGTACACCGATTCCCCGACCAGGAACAGGATGGGACGGCGGGCGCAGCAGAGCAGCCCCTACACCGGGCGTGGGCGCTCGGAAGCCAGACTTCCGAAGTCTTCGGAGACCTCGGAAGTCTATTCCGTCCCCTTGCCGTTTGGAGGCGGGCCGCGACTCTTGTTATGCTTGGCGTAGTGTGAATTGGGATGCTCGCGCAGCCTTTGGGAGAAACCTATGACAGTCGAAGCCAACGAGAAACGGACCGGAGCCGAAGATATTTTGTGGGACCTGAGCGATCTGTATGCCGGGGTGGACGACCCGCAGATCGAGGCGGACATCGCGCGGACGAACACGCTCGCCGACGATTTCGCCACCACCTACCGGAGCAAGGTCGCGTCGCTGGACGCCGAGGGATTGTGCGCGGCGGTGAGCGCGTATGAAGCCATTGTCGAGGTGGCCAACAAGCTCGGCGCGTTCGCCTACCTGATCTGGACGACGGACGCGGCTAACGCCCGCTATGGCGCGCTGCTGCAACGCCTGACGGAATGGGAAGCCCAGCTTCAGCAGAAACTCGTCTTCTTCGAGCTAGAGTGGGTCAACGCGCCGGACGAGTTCGCCCAGGCCATGCTGGGCGATGCTGCACTGGCCCACTACCGGCACTGGCTGGAGGCGACCCGCCGCTACCAGCCGCACCGCCTCAGCGAGCCGGAGGAGAAAATCCTGGCGGAGAAGTCGGTCACCGGGCGCAGCGCGTGGGCGCGCTTCTTCTCGGAGCTTATGGGCAACACACGCTATCCCTTCGACGGCGAAGAGCTGACTCAGGCGGCGATCCTGGCCAAGCTGCACGAGCCAGACCGCGACGTTCGCCAGCGCGCGGCCCGGGCTTTCACCGAGGTGCTGCGCGGGCAACTGCCGACGCTGACCTTCATCTTCAACACGCTGGCCGCCGACAAAGCCTCCGACGACCGGCTGCGCCACTACCCAAACTGGATCGCGTCGCGCAACCTGGAAAACGAGGTCAGCGATGACGTGGTGGAGGCGCTGATCAATGCCGTCACTGCGCGCTACGATATTGTCGCCCGCTATTACCGGCTGAAGCGGGCGCTGCTGGGCGTGGACAGGCTCTACGACTACGACCGTTACGCGCCGCTGCCCGCCGCCGAAGGGCGCTACGAGTGGGCGCAGGCCCGCGAGATGGTGCTGCGCGCGTATGGCCAGTTCCACCCGCAGATGGCCGAGGTCGCCGGGCACTTCTTCGCCAGGTCGTGGATTGACGCGCCGCCCTATCCCGGCAAGCGCAGCGGGGCCTATAGTGCCTCGGTTGTGCCGTCCGCGCATCCGTACATCTTCCTGAACTACACCGGCAACGCCCGCGACGTGATGACTCTGGCCCACGAACTGGGGCACGGCATCCACCAGTATCTGTCGCGGGAGCAGGGGATGCTCCAGCAGCACACGCCGCTGACCACCGCCGAGATGGCCTCGACCTTTGGCGAGATGCTCGTCTTCAGCGACTTCATGGCTCACGAGACAGACTCCACTGTGCGGCTGGCCATGCTCGCCCAGAAGATCGAAGACTGCTTCTCTACCATCTTCCGCCAGATTGCGATGAACCGCTTCGAGCACGGGATGCACACCGCCCGCCGCGAAGAAGGCGAACTGACCAGCGAGCGCCTGGGCGCGATCTGGATGGAGACGCAGCGGGCCATGTTCGGCGATAGCGTCGAGCTGACCGACAACTACGCGCTGTGGTGGAGCTACATCCCCCATTTCCTGCACACGCCCGGCTATGTCTACGCCTATGCGTTCGGCGAATTGCTGGTGCTGGCGCTCTTTGCCCGCTACCGCCAGGAAGGGGACTCGTTCGCGCCACGCTACCTGGAGGTGCTGCGCGCCGGCGGCTCGGACTGGCCGGAGAAGACGCTGGCCCCGCTCGGCGTGGACCTGACCGATCCGCATTTCTGGCAGGAGGGGTTGGGCGAGATCGAGAAGCTGGTCACGCAGGCCGAGGAACTGGTCAACGGGGCAGGGTAGCGAGAGCGTGGGGGTGTAGGCGATACGCCCCTACGCGAGCAAATGCCCGGAGATCGACTTCCGAAGTTTCTGAAAACTTCGGAAGTCTATTCCGGGGCAGGGCGCAGCAGAGAGGACGCTCCTATGGGGCAACTGGCTACCAACCACCGACCACTGACAACTGATCACTGACCACCGACTACTGATCACCATCCGGCGAAAGGATGCTCTCCATGACAGACGAGATAACCCCTCGCGGCAAAGTCACCCACTACAGCGCCGTGCCCGCCCAGGAATTCGGCAGCGAAGCGCCGGGCACGCGCATCCGCTGGCTGATTGACGACGATCACGACGGCGCGCCAGTCTATGCGCTGCGCATGATCGAGATCGCGCCCGGCGGCCACACGCCGCGCCACAGCCACCCGTATGAGCACGAGAACTTCGTCGTCGCGGGGAGGGGGCGCGTGTGGCTCAACGGGGCCTGGCACGATCTGGAGCCGGGCGACGTGGTCTTCGTGCCGGGCGGCACGGAGCACACCTACGAGAATGCAGGTGCTGAGACGTTCAAGTTTCTGTGCGGGATTCCGGTCAAGCGGTTGATGTCAAAGGGGTGAAGTCGGGCGCGTGCAAAATCACCGCATCTAGAAAGCGTCCAGCGGATTGTATATCGCCCCAGACGGAAAGAGCGTCTGAGGCTTTTGGTCGTCCTCGCCCCCTTTGGCGTAGTCTGGCAGACGAACTGAGGAGTATAATTACGAGAAGATTCGTCCTGCTCGCCACTTTTTCGTTTTCAGGAGGGGTTGTTAAATGAGTACGCTCGCAAGACAGACGAGACGGTTCTCTATAATGCTTGTTCTGCTTGTGGTCCCGCTGGTTGCCTGGCACACCCCCGCAGAGTCTGCGCCCTCGACTCTGTTACAGCGAGGCAATGCAGCCGGCGGTTGGTCAGCCCCCTGGTTTTCGGTGCCGCCAGCTCAAGCCCAGCAGGAAACTCGCGTTGAGCAAAGCGTAGCCTTTCTGACCGCGAACAATATCCCCTCGGCGGCCTATGCTGAGCTTTCCGCCGCGCTCAACACGACTGATCACCGGAATGTGGTGGCTGTGCTGATGAAGTACGGCTATTCGCCGGAGCAGTGCAAGGCGTTTGTCACGGACAGGAATCTTCTGCTCCTGGATAGCGCGCTCAACCCTGAACCTTCGGAAGCCCTTCAACTCCAGGCGCTGATGCTTCTACAGTCCTATGGCCTCACTGGCCTCGATTTGCAAAGCCTGACCCCGTTGGCGAATGATCCGGCGGCAATTATGGACTTCCTGGTACAAAAAGGGTTGTCTTCTGAGCAGGCTGCGCAGCTTCTGGAACAGCTCGCGGCGCTGCTCCAGGAGGGGGCGGCTCAGGGATGGATGTCGTACTACGTGATCAATGCACCGCTCTTCAAACTCCTAAACGATGCCGGGCTTCCGCGGACGATGCTGTACGATAGCGCCCATCTGCTGAACGATCCGGCAGCAGCAGCAGCCTATCTGACCGGTGTCGGCTTCACCGCCGAGCAAGTTCAGACGTTCGCGAACGTCCTCCCCGAACTAATCGAAAGAGGTGTGACTTCCAATGCGCTAGAGGGGTGGGTGATCAGAAGCCTGATCTACCGCCTGGAAGGCATTGGGCTGCCGCCCCAGTCAATCTACGAAGTGGTGTCGCTGGGGAATATTGACATTACACGTGGATACTTGATCGCCAAAGGCCTTAGCGGTGATGTGCTGGAATTGGCCCTGGTTAATATCGGCGGTTGCACAGGCAATCACGGGGAAGCCCTTAACCCGGAAAGGCTGATAGCATTTCAGGCTGAAGAAGCAGACGCCTTGTTGGACAGTGCGGGCATTGCCCCGACTGACCTGGACATCATCTTGGGCCTGCTCAGCAGCCCCGTGACCCTGAACACCTATCTTGCCGAAAGATATGGCCTGGATGAGACCCAGATCGCCGCTTTTGTGACGGGCTTGAGCCAATCCACTTTTGCGCAGACATTTGACCCGAAGGCGGCTGCTGCCCTTATTGCCCGTGTCGAAGGCGGTTGAGATACCAAACCGCCTTCCCCTGTCGCTTGTGGGAGCGGAGACGGGGGACACAGCAGTGCTGGATATTGCAATCGCACATAGATCTTCGCGTAGTCAGCAACCAAAACCACACCCCAAAAAACTCCCGAAGCCTCAAAAGTCCTAATGACTTCGGGAGCCTACCCCTCACTAGCCCCGCTGCCGCAAGCATCCTATAATGATCAGCGTAGAAAAACGCCGCGAAGCGCCAAACCTCCCGCTGCCAATCGCTGACGGCTGACAGTTATTCCACAGGAGCGACACATGCCCGACGCACGAGGGTACCTTCTGCCTGCTGAGCGCCAAATTCTCCTGCGACGTTACGCCCCCGTGCTGGTGCTGTTCCCGGAGCTTGAGCAGCAAGCACCCTATCCCGACGAAGGCGACGCCATCTACACCATGCGCGGCTCCTACCACCCCCGCGCGGTTGAGTTCTTCTTGCAGCAAGCGGCCATCCGCTATCACAAGTTGCACCTGCTGCGCCGCCTGGCCCGGCTGCTGAGGCCGCGCTCTCTGCAGGAGGAGATCAAGGCAGTGGAAGCGGCGATCTCCGGCCAGCAGATTGACGAAGCCGTGCACGCCTACCAGGACGATCCGCGCTACGCCGGGCTGAGCGGCGAGGCGCTGCGCAGCGCCATCCACACGCGGCTGATCCAGCAGGAGTTGGGCAAGCGGATTCGCGGCTTCAATCTGTTGCTCAATCGCGGCGACAACATTGGCTTCTGGAAGCACTACTTCGCCTTGCTGGCCCAGACGCCACCAGAGACGCGGCGCAGCGTTGTCTATGGCCGGCTGATTCAGGGGCGCGCCCCGCTCGACCAGGCGCTGTCGTCCACTGAGGCGCTGTTGCGCAAGGGGCTGGAACAGGGGCCGCACGATGTCCTGCGGTCGCGGGTGGCGTTGCAATACTGGTTCCACTACTACTACGACGACTGGGCCAACCGTCACGAGGGCGACTGGGAAGTGATCACCCTGCTGCTGGAACTGGGCGAGCACGTCTTCGCCCAAGAGGGTGAGCTAGACGAAGCGGGCTTGCTAACCGGCGTGCAGGTGCTCGATGTCGGCTATGCCAGCCACGAAGACGGCTACCGTCGCCTGTGGGCAGACGTGCAGAAGACCGCCGCCGGGCGTCCCATTGTCTACATTGCGCGCGGGTCGTCGGCGTCCTACTTCGCGTGGGAGATTGAAGGATACGCGGCGTCGGCGCGCCTGAGCGTGCTGGAGAAAGCATTCTCCCTGCCGGGCAAGCTGGTGCGCGGGCGGCGCATTTTAGGCCGGCGCTGGGACGCGCGGTTTTCGGCGCGCGTCACCGGCCTGGACCCGAAGAATGTGGATTGGGTGGCCGCCGATCCGCTGGCCCACGACCGGCTCAGCGACAGCCCCGACAACACGCTGGAACGCCTTGTGCCTGTGCCTTGCCAGGGCGTGCGCCGCGTCCCCGCCGACGGGCCGGGAGCCGGGCTGGACGGCGGCACGTACCGGCTGGAGACCGAAGACCTGTTCTGGCTGGAGATGGTGCACGAATACGGCGTGCAGTGGGGCGAGGATTCGCCGCTGCCGGGCGCGAAGAGTCCGCGCGGGCGCAGCCTGGCCCGCCGCACCCGCGAGCGCCAGGAGATTCACCAGCTTGCCGTGTTGGAAACGCACATCGAGCGCGCGCTGCAAATGCTGAGCGTCGTCCGCTGGGATTCTGAGCACGCCATCCCGGAGCTAAGCGCGGCGCTCAAGCGGCTGCGCCCCAAGACCCTGAGCCGGGAGGAGGGCTTTCCGCGCAGCGCCCGGCTGGCCATCTATACGATGTGGGCCTGGATTCTCAAGGAGCACCCCGAAGCCTGGCCGGGCGGGCCGGGCCTGCGGCTGAGTTTGCTGTTCCGGGGGCTGCTCTATCCGGGGGTGCTGCGTTTCATCCGCCGCCAACCCCGCCCAGAGCCGCTGCTGGCGCGTAAAGACCCGATGTACCACATCAAGGCGGCGCTGGCCCAGGTGCGGATGGCGCGCTACGAGGCGCAGCAGTTGGGGGCCAAGTGGGATAACCCGTTCGCCTGGGTGCGTCACGTCTGCCGGGCGGACACGTTCTACTATGGGAAAAATCGCTCGCAACAGAAATCGCGTGAGGAACTGCTGCCGCTGCTCGACTGTGTGGATACGGAGATGTCGCTGGAGTAGGGGGCGGCGGATAGCGGGCAGCTATCAGCGGTGCCGTGCTGTCAAAGTGTTGTCAGCCCAAAGCAAAAGCCCCGCCGGTCGTATTGACTGACGGGGCTTGTCTTGTTACACTCTGTGCCGTCAAGTCGCCCAAACCGACTTGGCCTTGCCCTGGGCTGTTTCAGCAGCGCCGGGGCATTCGTTTGTCAAGGTACAGCCACAGTGTAGCACGGGTCGCCAACCAGTGCAAGCGGGTTGCGAGCGGCTTATGTGACACTGTGCAACACCTAAAAAAGGGGCGCGCTGGTGCTGCGTGCGCCAGCTAACCCCCGCCAGCAGACGCCCGCCAGCGGGCTTGGGTGCCCGGCCCTCACCCCTCTGAGAACATCTGTTCTGAACGCAGCTTGACCCCCGCCAGCAGTTGCGGCACCTGGCTTGCACCCAGAGGGGTCAATATCTGGGGAATTCCCCAGATACAACTCGGAACGCGCGCCCAGAGGGGTCAGGAGCTATCTGTGAACCGTTCACAGATAGCCAGCGTGCGCCAGCTAACCCCCGCCAGCAGACGCCCGCCAGCGGGCTTGGGTGCCCGGCCCTCGCCCCTCTGGGAACATCTGTTCTGAACGCAGCTTGACCCCCGCCAGCAGTTGCGGCACCTGGCTTGCACCCAGAGGGGTCAATATCTGGGGAATTCCCCAGATACAACTCGGAACGCGCGCCCAGAGGGGTCAGGAGCTATCTGTGAACCGTTCACAGATAGCCAGCGTGCGCCCAGAGGGGTCAGGACGAAAACGGACACATTGTCCGATTTGCCCCCGCGCGCCCAGAGGGGCCGGTTTGGGGCCTGTTTGAGGCCCCGCTGCTGGCCACGCGCGCCCAGAGGGGTCAGGACGAAAACGGACAAATTGTCGAATTTGCCCCACGCGCCCAGAGCGGTGAGTCCAACTGTGCAAAATTTGCACGATTGGCGAACATTTGCCCCACGCGCCCA
>Ga0334890_1000560_pt1 | contig 65030 bp, 50 predicted proteins | sample GraSluR1_MG_3_FD_207220 | JGI IMG/M metagenome (GOLD analysis project Ga0334890, IMG submission 207220) | Sludge microbial communities from methane-producing bioreactor in Wageningen University, Netherlands - Granular Sludge_31_08-R1 | ecosystem: Engineered > Bioreactor > Anaerobic >... | reverse complement strand
CCAATTGATCGAGAATTCGGTTATCCATGATTGGGCCCTTCCTTTGCAGGTTCCTGGAATCTCTTGAAATCCTTCGATCCTACAAGAAGGGCCCGATTATTCTACCCACAAACGTGCAGTGCACCCGTGCAGCGGTCTTCTCTTCTTGCAGGCTTGCAGGACCGGGGGTTTTCGGTATGATGAGCAGCCTTTGCCGGTGAGGGTGTTTGTTCCTGCTGTCGCTCGCTGCGGCCGCCGATTGTGGAAGGTCATTGGATCATGAAGCAACGTAGCAGAAATGAGGGCACGACCCAAGCCGAGCGAGTTCGCTTCGGCGAGCCCAGGCGGTATCTCGTCGACGTGGACTCGATCTCGACCAATCAGCTTTTCGCCGACTGTGTGATTGTCGGGGCTGGTCTGGCCGGCCTGCGGGCCGCGATCGAGGCCGCCGACCATCGCAACATTGTGGTCGTCTGCAAAGGGACCCTGGAAGAGAGCAACACCTGGAAGGCCCAGGGGGGCATCGCCTCGGTGCTCGCCAAGGACGACACCTTCGAGGCGCACATCGCCGATACGTTCAAGACCGGAGGCGGCATCTGCGACGAGAAGACCGTCAAGCTCGTGGTGCATCAGGGCCCGGAGCTGATTCGCCAATTGCAGGAGTGGGGCACGGCGTTCGACCTCGTCGACGGCCAGGTCGACATCACGCTCGAAGGGGGCCACTCCCGCGCTCGGATCGTGCATGCCCACGGCGACGAAACCGGCCGGGCCATCGCCGAGGCGCTGATCGAAAAGGTTCGCAGCACATCCAACATCAAGGTCATCGAGAACTTCTATACCGTCGATGTGCTGACCGATGAGAACCAGCGATGCGTTGGCATCATCGGGTATGACCGGCAGCATGGACTTCAGATTCTCTGGGCGGCCAATACGATTCTGGCCAGCGGCGGCGGCGGGCAATTGTACCGCGAGACGACGAACCCGTCCGGGGCAACCGCCGATGGGATTGCGATGGCCTATCGGGCCGGCGCGGTGCTGCGCGACATGGAGTTCGTGCAGTTTCACCCGACGACGCTGTATATCGCCGGCGCCTCCCGGGCGCTGATCACCGAGACCCTGCGGGGCGAAGGGGCGATCCTGCTCGACGTGAACGGGCATCGCTTCATGAGCGAGTACGACGAGGCGGGCGAGCTGGCGCCGCGAGACGTGGTGAGTCGTGCGATCCTGGCTCAGATGCGTAAGACCGAATCGACGCACGTCTTCCTCGATGTACGCCACCTGAACAAGGAGTATTTCGCCCGGCGTTTCCCGATGATCAGCGACCTGTGCGAGAGCTTCGACATCGACGTAAGCCACGATCTGATCCCGGTGCGTCCCAGCGCGCATTACATGATCGGCGGCGTGCTGACCGACGCACTCGCGCGGACGAGCATCGAGAATCTCTACGCCTGCGGCGAGGTCGCCTCGACGGGCCTGCACGGCGCCAACCGCCTCGGCAGCAACTCGCTTCTGGAGGGGCTGGTCTTCGGGACGATCGCCGGACGCGAGGTGGTGCAGAAGGCGCGGGCCGATGTCGCCACAAGCCTGAAACACCCGTTGATCAAGTATCGGATTCCGCACTCGGATCGCAGTCAGCTCGACGTGCCCGATGTACGCAACAGCCTTCGCGCCCTGATGTGGCGCAACGTGGGCATCACACGCACCGCGCAGCCGCTGACCGAGGCTGAGGAGATTATCCGATTCTGGCACCGCTACGTGATGGACAAGATCTTCGATTCTCCTGAGGGTTGGGAGTGCCAGAACATGCTGACGGCCTCGCTGCTGGTCACCTGTGCGGCCCAGCTTCGCAAGGAGAGCCGAGGCGTCCACTACCGGGTGGACCACGCGGAGACGGACGATGGGCACTTCAGGAAGCATATCGAGATCGTCAAGGCCAACTGAGTGCACCTGCTTCGAGGTCGATGCGAGCTTTGGCTGGAAAAGGCTGGGGCAAGTCGATACAATAGAACCACGTCTTGGGCTGAATCATCAGCAATGGATCATCAACAGGAACCCGTCGATTCCGAGAGTGGGTTGGGCGGTCGCTCTGCCTCGTTTCGTGCGAGGCAGGGAGGAAAGTCCGAGCAGGACAGGGCACGGTGGTGGCTAACGGCCACCGGGGGCGACCCCAGGGAAAGTGCCACAGAAACGACACGGCCGATGGCCCTTCGGGGCACAGGCAAAGGTGAAAAGGTGCGGTAAGAGCGCACCGCGACGGCGGCGACGTCGTCGGCAGGGTAAACCCCACCGCCTGCAAGACCAAGCAGCCGGTCGGCTTCGGCCGCACGTGGCCCGCGTGCGAGTCCGCCGCAGGCGGATCGGCCGGTGGGTAGGTCGCTTCCCGCTTCGGCGGGAGAGCCGGTCGGCAACGGCCGGTCCAGATAAATGATCGCCGCCCATCGTCAGACGGGCACAGAACTCGGCTTACAGACCCACTCTCGGAATCAACGGATCGCCGGCCGGTGTTACTGAGCCGGCCTCTTATTGGCCTTGCCTTCGGCTGAGACGCCGGCGGTCAGCACGAACTGCATCGCCCGATCGACCGTCATATCGACCGGATGGATCTTGTCTTTGGGAACCATGATCGTGAAGCCACCCAACTGGTAGCTCATCGGCAGGTAAACGGCCACCGTTTGGTCGTCGCCGATGCCCTCGGGCAGGTCGTCGAAACTCTCCCTTGTCACCAGGCCCATCAGACGGGTGTTCTCGTCGCCGATAGCAACCATGACGGTCTTGTCAAAGTCCTTCTCTTTTGAAGAGTCGAAGAAGCCGACCAGATCGCGAATGGAGCCGTACAGCGATTTGATGCCGGGGATCTTCTGTAGCAGGGCTTCGCCCAGCGAAAAGACCTTGCGAAACAGCCAGAGCTGAAGGAGCACGCCAATGCCCAGCGTGATGAGGAATCCGAACAGCACGCCGAGACCGGGAACGTAGGCATCGCCGATCACGTACCGGATGACCGCGCCGAGAATGGATTCGGCCGACGTGGCCAGCCAGTAGATCAGATAGAGCGTCAGTGCGATGGGAAGAATCGCTATCAATCCATGAACGAAGCGCTTGCCGATCCATTTCACAATTCAGTCTCCATGTGGAACGTCTTGATTCCAGTGGCGCTCGGCATTGTCGTATCAGACCACGCGTTCATCGCGATGTCAGCCAATCTTTGGAGATCGCGAGAACCTTCAGGCGGTTCAGTCCACCGACCTGCTTGTCGCCGGCACAGTAGGCCAGGAGCACCCGATCCTTCACGAACGCGATCGCCGTATAGCAATACCAGCCGTCGGGATCGGCCTCGATGATGCGCGAGAGCCCCCAGGTTTCACCTTCGTCGCTGCTGATGGCCACGCACAGGGGCGTGCGTCGGCCGGCCGGGTACGGGTGACGCCAGGAATGATCGTTCCACACGCAGACCAGATCGCCCGTCCAGGGAATGCGCTTGATGGAGGCCGGGCTCAGCGGTGAGGCCAGTTCGGAGGGCCGGGGCTTCGACCACGTGTCGCCGCCATCGGTCGAGTGGCAGATGTATTGGCTGCCGGCATTGGTTCGTATGAACATCATCAGCCGCCCGTCGGTCAACTCGACGATGCCCGGCTCCTGCACGATGATGCGATTGCCATCGGGATCGTAGCCTTTGAACGAGTCCTTGCTGCGCCGCCACGATCGGCCGTCGTCGTCGGATAGATAGCACATGACCACACCGGCGCTGTCTCGCGGCCGGCCCGGGCCCTGATGCCACGCGACGGGCAGTACCAGCCGACCGGATGTCAGTTGGACGGCACGGTCGTTGTTCAGCACGTAATAGCCGACCTCATCGGTAATGCAGACGGTCGGCTCGCTCCAGGTTCGCCCTTCATCCGTCGAAACGCTCATGACCGGGCGGCAGTCTTCCTCGGAGGTCTTGCGCAAGTAGAACAGGGCGATCTGGCCGCCGGTCAGCCGCAACAGCGAGACGGACATGACGTTCAGCCCGCCCGTTCGCCGGACCACAGTCTGTGGCCCGGTCCAGGTCTCGCCTTCATCGGTCGAGGTACGCATGACCAGATCGGCGGTGGCGTGGTCGCCGCTGCCGCCGGTGAACCGTGTATAGATCAGACCGAGCCGGCCATCCTTCAGCTCGATGATGTCGCCCTCGGAATGACGCGGGTATTCCTCGCTCGGCTCAACGACCAGAAGCGGCCGCAGCGGCACATTGCCGGCTCCGGCCGCCCCGCCCAGCAGCCCGGCTACCATCGCCACGATCCACATCGCTCGGACAGCCATCATGAGCCTTCCTTCCATATGCCAGACCACAGGACCACTTCTGAGGCGACCTGCGTCAGAAGACCTCCATAAGATAGCGGATTCGGCCCGCCAACGCAAAAGCCCCCGGCGATCAAGACCCGGGGGCATTATCGAGAACCGCGGCACACCGCGGGTTGGCCGTCTAAACCGATGTACTTTGGAGGACACCGCGCAGTACCTCGGCCGACCGTTCCAGGCCCTTCTGCTCGGCCGGTGGCAGACGGGCGGCAACGATCCGCTCGACGCCGCTCTCGGCCACGATGCAGGGAACGCTCAAGCAGATGTCCTTCAGGCCGTACTCCCCTTGCAGCAAGGTCGATACGGTCAGCACGCTGTGCTCGTCGCGGAGGATGGCGCCGGAAATCCGCAGCAGCGAGAGCCCGATCCCGTAGAACGTCGAGCCCTTGTAGTCGATGATGTGATACGCCGAATCGCGGACTTCGCGGGCAATCTCTTCGTGATGCCTGGGGTAGTCGCAGACGTTGCAGATTTCGCAGTACTCGCGGATTGGAATGCCCGCGATATGTGTCATGCTCCAGGCGGGCACCTCACTGTCGCCGTGCTCGCCCAGGACGTAGGCGTGGACGTTCCTGGCATCGATGCCGCAATGCCGGCTCAGCATGTATTTGAACCGGGCGCTGTCCAATACGGTGCCCGACCCGATCACGCGGCCGCGCGGCAGTTCCAGGTGTTTCTGGGCAATCTGGGTAAGCGTATCGACCGGATTGGTCACCATGACGACCACCGCCGTCGAGCCGGAACGGCGAATCTGCTCGCAGATCGACCGAACGATTTCGGCGTTCTTCTGGATCAGCTCGCTGCGCGACTGCCCCGGCGTCTGCTTGGCGCCGGCGGTGACGACGATCAGATGGGCATTGGTGCAATCGTCGTACGTGCCCGCCTTGACGGATACCGGGGAGATAAACGGCAGGCCGTGCGAGAGGTCCATGATCTCGCCTTCGACCCGTTTGGCGTCGAGGTCGATCAGAGCGATCTCGCTGGCCAGCCCCGTCGGCAACAGCGCGTAGATGTACGTCGTCCCCACCGATCCGGCTCCGATGACAACCACCTTGCGATGCATCTTCACGATCAAGCCCGTCCTTTCACCATTGTCGTGATGCGCCGGCCGCACCCTATTCCTTCCCGATCAGCGACTTGACCTTCTGGGCGTCGCAGCCCAGAGCAATCGTTCCGCAGTCCAGACACAAACGTGCATCCACGTCTACATCGGCGGTCTTCAGCTTCAGGAACTTGGCGCCCTGGGGCCGGAAGTGCATCGCTCCCGTCGAGCGAAGCGCTCCCGATTCCAGATTGGCGCCGCCACAACGCATACACGTCGTTTCTGCATTCATGGAAAGAACTCCAAAAACTGTTTCGGCTGCACTCTGTCTGTCTTCAAGATCGATCTTGAGAGCGAGGAACCTGAGCGAATCCTGACGCGTGACGATGCCCACCAGACGGTTCCCATCGACAACCAGGAGGCGACTGTTGCCGGTCCGGTTCGTCGTGGACAACGCCTCCACCGCATCGGCAACCCAAACCGGCGCGCCACAAGCGAATGGCAGAACTCGTGGAACACGATCGAAACGAACAACCCCAGCGCCCCTCCCATGCCCATCCACCAGTAGATCGATGACGGCATGCCTGGGAGGTAGTGGGGAAACAACCCCGTCGCCAACGACCAAGTCACCAGCAGCGCCAGCAGAATCCACGTCAGATCAATGCCAACGTCAAATCCGAACAGTGTGAATAGATGAATCTTCTTTCCAAACATGCCGCTTCTCACATGGGACTTCTCGGGTATCCGGCACACAAGCTGCCCTTGTGTATCGATACGAAGCGGTGGAGAACGAGTTTGCTCTCCGCTGTCCGGAGAATCCTCTAAAGAGATGGGGGATATCCCCGCATGGGCTGCAAGCCGATCTTCAGGAAACGGCGGGACCGCCGTCGCTGTTGCGGCGTTGGCGGAAGAAGGCCTGGAGCAAAGCCGCGCAGTCGTCGGCCAGGACGCCGGAGGTGACTTCCAGGCGGTGGTTGAGGCGCTCATCGCGGACGATGTCGTAGAGGCTGCCGCAGGCGCCGGTCTTCGGGTCGGGGCAGCCGTAGACGAGGCGATCCAGCCGGCCGAGCACCAGCGCCCCGGCGCACATCGGACACGGCTCAAGCGTAACGTAGATCGTGCAGCCGTGCAGCCGCCAGCTTCCGATGGAGCTGGCCGCCTGGGTCAGGGCGATGATCTCGGCGTGAGCGGTCGGGTCGTTGAGCTGCTCCCGCTGGTTCCAGGCCCGCCCGATCACCTGATTCCGGTAGACGATGACCGCCCCAATCGGCACATCCCCGTTCTCCTCAGCGATCATCGCCGCATCAATCGCCCTGCGCATGTACTGCTCGTCAGAAGAATCTGCCGCAAGCTTGCCGTTGGGCTGAATCATGGGCGGGGAAGATCAATCATCAATCGTCAGCAGAGAACGAAAAAGTACCCCCTAGGGGAGTCGAACCCCTGTCTCCAGGATGAGAACCTGATATCCTAGGCCACTAGACGAAGGGGGCACGAAAGACACGCCGTCGTGCGGTACTCGTCAAGAAACGCCCGTTGGGCGACAGCAAACATCATTAGCGGCGGGTGGACTCGAACCACCGACCTTAGGCTTATGAATCCCACGCTCTAACCAACTGAGCTACGCCGCCGTTTCGGCCAAGTCGGGTGAGTATAGTGCCCCGCAATCGCCCTGTCAAGGCGGATTCCACCAAAATGGGCTTCGTCAGTCAAAATCCGCGCCGCCGGACCGTCGTTCCAACGAGGGCAAGCCCCCCGCGAAGCCTGCCAGAGGCCGGACTCGGACCCGGTGTGTGTCATCAGCGCCAGATGGCAGGCCGTTTAACGTTGCACGACGTTGCGGTAGATCTCCGCGAGCCGGACGCCCTGCCTGGCTGCATCGTATTGGCGCTCGACACGATCTCTGGCGGCTCGGACGACTTGATCCCAGTCTTCCGGATTCTCCGCCAGCCACAAGAGGCGTCTCGCGAGCCCATCCACATCTCGCTCGTCCGCCAGCAGACTGCCACCGTCGGGTCCGAAGACCTCCGGAATATCACAATGCCTTGTGCTGACCACAGGCATGCCCGAAGCGGCCATTTCAATCATGCCGATCGGCGCCCCGCCCTCGCAGTCGCCGTTGGAGGTTGTGAAGCTGGGACAGAGATAGACGTCATGGCGGTACGCCTCTTCGAGCAGCACGCTGTGGGGCTGAAACCCAAGGAGCCGAACCGTCGAACCCAAACGGTGCTTCTCGATGGCGGCCATGATCCGGCCCTTTTCTCGACGGCCCTCCTCGCTGGATCCACTGTCCCCGATGATCGTCACTTCCAGCGGCACGACGTCCCGGATCCGCCCCAAGACCTCCAAGGCGTCAGGGATCCCCTTCTTCTCTCGGAACGAGGCCGCGATCAGTACGCGAAGCGGCTCGGCCGGATCGCGACGACGAGGTCGGAAGGGAATCGTGTCGATTCGAATCCCGAGATGGTGCACTTCGATCTTCCGCTCCGGACAGCCAAGCTGTTCGATCAGCCCGGCCATATGGGGGCCCTCACACAGCACACGATCCACCTTCCTGAACAACTGGCGATATCGCGTCTTCCATCGTGGGTCCTCCTGGGGCAAGCGATTCACATCGACGCCGTAGAAGGTCACAACGTGCCCGAGACGTGCCCGAAGCACAGCATCCATGTAGTGCCACCCGGCATAGCCGAAATGCGAGTGGACCACCGAGGCGTCGTACCGTCTGGCAATCTCCAGCAGGTGCGCCCCCTGCTGACGGAGGTGCGTCCTCAGCACCGGCAGCCCCCGGAGCACAATCAGAGCGCGCCGACAGAGGGACTGATCGCTCCAGGAATGGACATACGGCATTTCAAGAACGTCGAGGTTCGCGGTGAATTTGCAGACAATGTGGCTTTCCACCTCATCGGGGAGGTATTTCGCCTGGGTGTAGAGCCAGTTCTCGGTCAGGTGGACCCAAGTCGTGACGTTGTGAATAACCACTTGCTTGTGCATGATCGGCCCTTGGTGACTCGTTTGATGCGCACATCCCTCTTGCCACAGGTATGGGCCAGCGGTTTGTCGAGGAAGTCATTGCAGTTGTTGTGCGTCATGATGGTGGTGCCGGGCGCTATGCCGGCCCCCTCTTCGAGTATGATGCGAGCCGACAAGTCCAGGGAGACGTTTCCCAACGAGGATGCAGTCATCGGTGAACGCCTTGAGAATGGCTCTGTTCAACGGCGGACTGAGCCGGAGGACTCGAGGAAGACTCGTGATGTGGTAGTACGCCACAAGGCACATCAACGCGACTCGGTAGGTCAACCAGGGCATGACTCTACACATCAAGCACCTCCCTGACTGCACGAATGACTCTCTCGACGTCGTCGTCGCTGAGCCTGGCGGAGAGGGGCAGACTCACTGTCTGTCTGCCGATCCGCATCGCTTGTGGATAGTGTTCCGGCCGCCAGCCAAGACTCTGCTGATAGAATGGATGGTCGGGCAGACTCACATAGTGTACCCCAAGCCCGATGCTCCTGGCGGTCATCGCCTGCAAGAAAGCATCCCGGCTGATGCCGCAACGCTGCTCGTCAACCAGCACCGTGTACAGATGGTGCGCATGGCGGGTCTCGGGGTCGATCGGCGCAGGAAGCGCCAGCGGCAGGTCCGAAAACGCCTCGGTGTAGCGATCCCAAATGGCCTGGCGGCGCAAGGCATAGGGCTCGACCCTGCGCAACTGGTGGATGCCCATGGCCGCCTGGAGGTCCATCATATTGTACTTGAAGCCACACTCAACGACGTGATAGTGTTTGTAGCCTTTGTCCCCGAACCGTCGCCAGGCATCGTGCGTCATCCCGTGCAGGGCCAACATCTTGATCCGAGCGGCGCCTTGCTCGTCGTTCGTGATCACCATGCCGCCCTCGCCCGTGACAATATTCTTGGTCGAATAGAAGCTGAAACAGCCAAAGTCGCCAAAGGTGCCGGCCGCCTGTCCTCGGTATTCCGTCTCAATGGCGTGGGCGCAATCCTCAACCACCTTTAGACCATGGCGGCGAGCAATGCTCATGATGGCGTCCATCTCGCAGGGCCGCCCGGCAAAATGAACGGGCACAACGGCTCTCGTTCTCTCGGTGATCTTCGTGACGATCTCCTGTGGATCGATATTCATCGTAGCCGCATCGACGTCCGCAAGGACTGGCTTCAGATCGGCATGGATGATCGCGTTGACGGTGGCGCAGAACGTCAGGGGAGTGGTGATCACCTCGTCGCCGGGCTGAAGGCCCGTCGCCAGCATACTCAGGTGCAGCGCCGCCGTACAGGAGTTGACCGCGATGGCGTACCGCAAGCCTTTGTAGCGTTTGAAATCCTCTTCAAACTGCGCCACCTTCGGCCCCGTCCCCAGCCAGCCGCTGCGCAGGCTCGCAACGACCTCCTCGATCTCCGGCTCTTCTATCGCAGGGGCGCCGAAGACGAGGAATTCCCCATTGGCGGACGCTGTGGGCGATGCAGGTGCCCGTTCACTCTTCATACGATCTCTCTCTTGTCGGTATGAGCGTCGTCACGGCATCTGTCCATCTTTGACCTCGCCGCTAACGTCGCTCGACAGCCCCTTGGGCCCTTTGTTCTCGGACGGATCGATGTCGCAGGTCGCTCATCCGAGACACTCATTGGTCTATCGGCACAATGGGCCTGCGACTGAACGAGAAGGCCAGATGGCGGAAACGCGAAATGGAGCAGCCATTCGCGAAACGAAGGGGTATACTGCTCCCGGTTTTCGCAAGCAGTGGATAAGGTAGTATGTCTGTGGTGTGGTGGCGTCCGATAGGAGATCCACATGACACAGCGCAGACGACTGCCCCGGCCACTTCCCGCTTGCATTACCGCTGCAGGGCCGCAATAATACCCGCCCGGCAATGCCACCGAAGCCGGGAATCGCAAGTGAAACCGATGCAGCCCGTGGAGATCGCCGTTGGTCGGCCATAGCGTCTCAAGTCCCAACGAGGCAGAACGAACCTCGCGTATTGCCAGGATGAGCCCGTTGCTCGTTGCACTGGCGGTATTCGGGGTCTATCTGTCGCTGAGCAGCCGCACAACGCTCTGGGATCGTGATGAGCCGAGGTTCGCGAGGGCCGCCGTCGAGATGCTGGAATCGGGCGACTACCTGGTGATCACCTTCAACGACGAGAGCTGGCCCGACAAGCCAGTGCTGACGTACTGGGTGATGGCTCTGGCGATCCACGTGCTGGGACCGACCGAGCTGGCCTGTCGTCTATTCGGCGTCATCGGCACGGCGCTGACGTGCGGCGCAACCTTCTGCATCGGGCGCAGGTTATTGGGCCGGCAAGCCGGGCTGTGGGCCATGGTGATGCTGGCCTCTACCCTCCAAATGCTCGTGATCGGAGCGGCCGCCACATCGGACGCCGTTCTCCTGCCGTTCACCATCGGGGCGATGGCCGTCTTTGCGTCCATCCGCCAGAAGCCGATCCGTCCCGTCCACGTGATTGCGGTCGGTCTGGCTACGGGACTGGCGATGCTGGCCAAGGGGCCGATGGGGCTGATGCCCGCCCTGGCAATCGGAGCTATCTCGCTGTTCGACCGGGAACGCCGCAGGAGCGGCCTTGGCCTGATGGCCGCCAGCGTCTTCATCGGAACGATCATCTTCTGTACGTGGGCCGTTCCCGCCAGCATGGCTGCTGAAGGCGGGTTCCTGCGCGAGTTCGTCGGGCGTCACGTCATCGGTCGAGCCCTCAAGCCCATGGAAAGCCACGGCGGAAACATCCTTCTGTATCTGCCGTACTACATTCCCGTCGTGATCGGCGGCTTCTTCCCGTGGACCCTGCACCTGCCCGGCGCGCTGTCGGCCCTGTTGCGTCGGCATCTGGTCAGTCCGTCCGATCGCCGCTTCTTCCTGGGCTGGATCGTACCGCCATTCGTTCTCATGAGCCTGGCGGCAACGAAGCTGCCTCATTATATCGTATTCATCTGGCCGGCCCTGGCGCTGCTCTGCGGGGGCGTCATCATGGCTGCGAAGGCGGGAACGTTGGCGCCGAAGGACAAGGACTGGCTGCGCGGGGGCGTCTGGTTCTTCGGCCCTGTCGCAGCCGCCGTGGGACTGGGGTTGGTTGTCGGCCCGTGGTTCGTGCCGGTGCCCGGCATGCGAGCCTGGGGCGCTGCCGGCGGCATCGTGATTCTGGCGATGGCCGCGCTGGCTATCCGCGAGCATCTTGCCGATCGACCACAGAGAAGCGCAGTTATCCTGATCCTCGGAATGGTCGCATTCCAGATTCCTCTTCAGGCCGGGCTGCTGCCGGCCATCGAACAGGTCAAGATCTCCCCGACGCTTGCCCGTGAGGTCAACGAGAACACGGGCCCGGACGTGCCGGTCGCGGCCTACAAATACGGCGAACCGACGCTCAATTTCTATTTGGGTCGGCGCATCGAGTACCTTGACAGCACCGACGCCGTGCTCGCCTGGGCGACCCAGCCCGAACCGGGCGTCCTGATCATACCCACCGACAGGCTCGTTCCGATTCGTGAACGTGAAGACAACCTGCCGCTGGCGGAAATCGCGACGGTCAAAGGGTTCAACTACTCCAAGGGCAAGCCCCTCGAAGTCGTGGCCCTATACCGAGGTGGCGCACGATGACGCTGCACATCGGATCCATTGTCCGTAGGATGAACAAGACGCTCGTCATCGTCCTTTCGGCGCTCGCAATCGCCGCTTTGGTCGCACGCATTGTACTCGACCAACGCGTCCTTTCTCTGGTGGTTCGAACGCAGGTGAGCTGGCATAGCGGTCTCTGGGGCGAGCTGTTCACGCGGCTCGGGAAGGCCTGGCTTCTGGTCTGGCTGCTGCTGTTGTGGTTTGCGATCTCGCGCCGGCGTCAGCACGTCCTGGCCGGGCTTCTGGCCCTGACCCTGGTCGGCATCGTCGTGAACCCGCTGAAGATCGCCGTCGGGAGGCCGCGACCCCGCGCAGTCCTCAAGGCCCAGGAGACCGGACAGCCGAGCCAAAAGCTCTCACACTACGTGTCGTTCCCCTCAGGGGATACGGCGGTTGTGTTCGCGTGCGCGACGGCGATTCTGGTGGCCCTGCGATGGCCCCTGCGGGTGCTGGCGTTGGCGGCCGCCGTGGCCATCGGCATCCTCAGGGTCACAGCGAAGGCCCATTACCCGTCGGACGTGCTGGCGGGAGCGGCGATAGGCATCCTTCTCGGATGGCTGGCGATGCGGCTCGTCGAACGGTGGGGATGGTCGGATCGACCCGTGCCCTTCGAGCGCGAGCTGCTCTGGGGCGGGCTCCTCGGCATACCCGTAGTCGTCGGCTTCTCGGAGGGCCTGGCCAAGATGCTGCTCTTCACCGCCACATACGGTCTGTTGATCCTGGCCATCGGGCTGATACATAGGGCGCTCAGCACGGAACAGAAGCCGTACTCCCCAACAATGGCCCTCCGTAGAGAAGAGGAACCGCCTTAGCGACTGCTGCTGCGTCGGCGGCGGCGCTGTTTTTGCTTGCGGATTTTCTTGGCCTTCCGTGCGGCCGGGCTCTCGGCCCCCAGGGTTCGTTCCTCCATCAATTCGCAGAGCCGCTTACGCGCGTGGTATCGATTCAGAGGCTGAGACCGCTCCTTCTGCATCTTCACTTCCAGTCCGCTCGGCACGTGCTTGAGGACCACACAACTCGATGTCTTGTTGACCTTCTGCCCGCCGGGACCGGAGGAACGGATGAACCTCTCTTCGAGATCGTCTTCTCTGAGCCCAAGTGCCGCCATGCGGGCCTCCATCTCCGCCTGCTTTCTGTCGGTCACACCGAAATTCATCGTGCCACCTGCCTCGCGCCGGCTTCGACTTCGATGCGCGTCTCGACAAGCCCTTCGGCGCGGGCGGTCACGCGCACCTCACCCGGCACGGCGCCGAGACAGCCGGCGCCATGCTGCAGACAGACACCCTTAAGCTTCACCGCCTTGCCGTTCACAAGGAATCCCTTATCGGGGTCGCACGCAGTACCTGTCAACAAGAATAGGGTTGCGTCGAACCCCCCCTACGGCTCTTCGCGATGCTCTCATCGGAATGTCCTTCTACGCAACCGATAGCACTCGGTGAAGGCTGTCAGCGCCCGTTCCAGGTGGCGGCCTGTCCGCGAGCCAGGTCCAGTTCCTCGGTGACCTGTCCATAGCGGAGCCGACAGGGACGACCGGCTTGGGAGCGGACCGTCGCCGAGACGAGCCGGCCATCCTTCCACTCGATGTCCACCTCGAAGCCGCCCCGCGCGCGGAGTCCTGTGACCGAGCCCGTGGGCCAGGCCTTTGGCAACGCGGGCAGTAGCTCGATGCGGTCCGTGTGGCTTTGCAGGAGCATCTCGGCGATGCCGGCGGTGGCGCCGAAGTTGCCGTCGATCTGGAACGGCGGGTGCGCGTCGAACAGATTCGGATACACTCCCCCGCCGTCCTGATAATCAGTGCCCTTGAACGCCACGGGCGTCAGTAGATTGCGGAGCAGCGTGTAGGCGCGATCTCCGTCGAGCAGGCGAGCCCAGAAGTTGATCTTCCAGGCGCGGCTCCAGCCGGTGCCGCCGTCGCCACGGGCGTTCAGCGAAACCGCCGCCGCCTGAGCCAGTTCCGGGGTGGTGCGCGGCGCGATCTGGCGGCCCGGGTGCAAACCGAACAGGTGCGAGACGTGCCGATGCTGGTTTTTCGGGTCGTCCCGGTCGGTCATCCACTCCTGCAACTGGCCCCACTTGCCGATGCGCGGGCCGAGCAGCTTGTCTCGCAACTCGGCCAGACGATCGCGGAACTGGCGGTCGGTCCCCAATTCGTCGGCCGCGTCGATGGTGTTGGTGAACAGGTCCCAGACGAGCATCTGATCGTAGGTGACGCCGGGTTCTTCCGGACCATGCTCGGGCGACCAGCCGTCGGGGGTCACCAATTGGCCGTCGGGCAGCGCCACGAGGCGGTCCTCCCAGAAGTGGCACACCTCTTTCAGGATGGGATAGGCCACGTCGCGAAGATACGTCTTGTCCTGTCCGAACGCATAGTGCTCCCACAGGTGCTGGCAGTACCAGGCACTGCCCGGCGGGTTCCATCGCCAACTCGAACCGCCGTAGATGTTGTTCTCCGTCTGGACCGTCCAGCCGCGTTCGCAGTTGTAGTACTCCTGCGTCGCCCGCTTGCGGACCTCGCGCAGGCTATCGACGTAATCGATGAAGGCCGTGTGACACTCGGCCAGATTGGTCGGCTCGGCGGGCCAGTAGTTCATCTGCACGTTGATGTTCGAGTGATAGTCGCAGCGCCACGGCGGGTTGTTGCTGTGGTTCCACAGGCCCTGGAGATTGGCCGGCAGGCTGCCCGGCCTCGACGAGGCAATCAACAGATAGCGACCGTACTGGAAGAACAGTTCTTCGAGATCGGGATCGCGGTTCTTGTCACGATGATACGCGAGAATCCGCTGGTCGGTGGTCAGGGCCAGCGTTTCGGTTGAGGAAGCGCCCAAGTCCAGTTCCACGCGGTTGAACAGGGCCTGGTAGTCTTCGATATGGGCCTTTCGAATCTCGTCATACGTCTTGTCGGTCGCTCGTTCGATCGTGCGAACGAGCCGCTCGTGTGGGTGCGGCCCGCGCCAGCCTCGATCCCAACGGTCCACGTAGTTCGTCCCGGCGACCAGCAGGATCGTCAGGCTATCGGCGTTGGAGAACGCGAGCTTTCCATCGGCCGCACGCACCTGGCCCCCTTCGCAGAGCAAGCGCACCTGCGACTCGTAGGCCAGACCGTTGTCCAACTTCCCGGCCGCCATCAGTGTATTGCCACGGGCCTGCACCGCGGCGCGATGGGCGTCGGTCAGGCGAAGTGTTCCGCTGTATCGACCCGGCCGGCTGGCCGTGAATCGCAGGACCACCACGCCGTCCGGCCGGCTGCAAAATGCTTCGCGCCCGTAGACCACGTCGCCCTTGCGATAGCGCACGCGATGCGTCGCTGTGGTCAGGTCCAATTCCCGGCGGTAATCGAGCGGGGCAGCGTCGTCGCCTGCGGTCAGTTCGAGCGTCAGCTCGCCGAAGTTCTGGTACGCACCGGTGTCCTCCTCGTCGCCCGTCCAAAGACTATCCTCGTTGAACTGGATGCGGACCGTGTCGATGCCTCCGAAGAGCATCGCGCCGAGCGAGCCGTTGCCGATGGGCACGGCCTCGGTCATCCAATCGGTGGCCGGCTTGTCATAGCGTAGCACAAGATCGGCCCGCGAGCCTGTAGTGTCTGTAGGATGGGCTTCAGCCCATGCCGTTCCCTGGCCGCCAACGAAGCCGGCCAGCGCGTAGACAAGACCCGCCTGCCAGTTGATCGCGATTTCGTTCGTGCGATAGTCGTCCTGCTCGTCGCGCCAGCCGGTGGCGGAGTGTCCGCCCCCGACGACGTAGCCCGGCCAGGGCTCCTCGATTCCGTCAGCCGCGCTGCGTCGGTCATGCGGATTCATGGGCGGATTGATTCCCAGCCCGGTGACATACGACCGGTTGTAGACGTTGCGGCCGAACAGATGCGCGACGGCGTCCGAGGCGGCGTCGAGATATTCGGGCTTTGGAGAAAGCTGATGGGCCACGTGAAGATTCAAGACCTGCCGTGCGACAGTTCCATTGCAGCCCCAGTAGTAGCGACGCAGCGCCCGCCCATACACATCCTCATTCGCCTGGGCCACCAGACGGTCGGCCGTCGCGAGCACATCGTTGCTGATGGCAGCGACAAGCTCGGCGTCTCTGCCGTCTCGCTCGGAGAGCACGTAGGTGAACATGCCGAGGTTTCGCACGTTGCCCCAGTCCCAATCCTCGTCGATTTTGCCGGCCGCAACCGGTCCGCGTCTGCCGACCACGGGTGCGGCGGCCCGCTCCTCAAAATCCTTGAGATACTCGGCATCGCCTGTCGTCTGCCACATCTCGGCGGCCGCCCAGAGCCGGTCGTCAGGATCGCTGGTCTGATACCCGCCCGTCCGGAAGTCGCCCTGCTGGAACCGCTTGTCTTCGGGATTGGCCTTGAGGAAGGCATAGCTGGTCTTGGCGGCGTCCAGGCACTTCTTGGCGTAGACGGCGTCGTAAGGCTCGAAATAACGGGCGGCCATCGCCATCATAGCCACGAAATCGGCTGTCGCCGCCGAACTCCATTCCGTGAAGTAGCGCTTCTCCGTGTCTTTCTCCGGCATAATCATGCCCGAGAAATTCAGCCGCGTCAGCTTGTGCGAGACCCTGCCCAAGCCGTCCGGATAGGGCATCTTCAAAAGCCAGTCGGTCTCCCACTTGAGTTCCTTGAGAAAGTCAGGATAGCCTGGCGCCGTGTCGGGAAGGCCGAGCGAGATATCCTCAAGCCGGTCCTGGAAATGGTCCCACGCCATGAACAGACAGCCGACGGTGATGCCGGCGTTGACGATGTACTTGCCGTAGTCGCCCGCGTCGTGCCAGCCACCGGTCCCGTCCCTCCGGACGCCTTCGTTGCCGAGGTAGTCGTCATAACCGTCATCCAGGTGACAGGCGGCGTGGGCGTAGCGAATGCCGTTGTGGATGCCCTCGACGGCGCAGCCACACCGCCAAAGATAGAAGCCGCGCATCGCCGTGACAAAGGCGAAGTCGTAGACGTTCTCGCCGATATCGAAATCGATCGAGCGCCCTACGCCGGGAACATCGAGATAGAACCTGCCCGTACCGCGAAACGCTGAGAAGTCGGCGATCCACACATCCTGACCGACATCAGCCTGATGTCTGGGCCCGACCACCTTGCCTGAATACACCGCCGTGCCGTCGGAGACGTTCCTCACGGCAAAATCCGCGCACGGCGCTGCGATCGTCGCCTTCTTCGTCAATCCGGGCAGAAAGCCGAGCGAATTGACCCGAATATCCGAATCCGCCGCCGCAGCCCCACTCGCGATCGACAGAACAACCACCACAACAAGAGACAGACGCATCTTCACTTCCGGCACCTCCTTCATTCCAGCAATCTCGTGTTGCGGATTGCGGATTCGCCTCAATGCGCTATTCCGCAGTCCGAGATCCGCGCTACCGCCCTCGGCCCCGAATCGGTCGGCCTCGCAAGACCGCCTCGGCACGATTGTTAACATCGTTCGAGACGTTCAGATCGCGAATCTTCTGCGCCAGGTCGCGGGCAGCCTCTCGATCGCTGCGGAGCATGTTGCCCGCAAGCTCGACGGCAGCCAGAGCGGCCTCGGTCTTGAAACTGCCGTCCTTGGCCAGAGCCAGCAGATGCTCAGCAAGCTTCGGGCTCGGCAGCGCCCCCATCGCCGCGATGACCGGCCGCTTCTCGTCGTCCCGACGGGCGATGTCGAAGGCGCGCAAACAGAGGGCGACACGCTCATCGAGCGGGGCCGAATCGCTGGTGACGATCAGGCGCAGCGCGCCGCGCACGGCGAGGACATAGTGCGTCAGAGACGTCTCGGACTTGGACGCGATCGTCAACAGAATGTCGGCTGCCTCGAAGTCAGGCCAGTTACCAAGCGTGCGGATACCCACTTCCCGCAGGGCTTCATCGGACGACTGCGCCGCCCGTGCGACGGCATCGAGGGCCGCCGGACCGCCGGCCGCATCGAGACACCCCAACAAAGTGATCTTCGAATCGCCGTCGGTCGTTCGAAGCCGTTCCAGAACGGCTTGGGCTGCCCCCGCCTTGTCAGGGGCCTTCGTCAGAACGGCCCGCAGAGCCGCTCCGGCGCTGCTGCGAGCGCTCTGACCGGTCGTCGTAGCAACAAGGTCGGCCAGCGTCGCGGGATCGACTGCATCGGCGACATCGACCATCGCTCGGAAGGCCGCTGAACGGATCTCCTCGTTGCCGTCGGCAGCGTAGCTCAGCAGAACGTCCACCGCGCCAGGCACCCGACGCTTGCCGAGAAGGCCGATGGCCGCGCTGCGACCCTTCACCTCGCCCGACGCGGCACGGGCGGCGATGACCTCGTCCACGCGCGGTCCGGCCATCCGCGCGAGCCCGTCGCGGGCGGCCCGCTGCACGGAACCCGAACCCTTGAGGGTGATTTCGAGCAGGGTCTCGGCAGACGCATCGCTGCCGACCTGGGTCAGTGTTTCAATCGCCGCCAGACGCACCGTTTCGAACTCGCTGTTCAGCACGCTCTTGACCGGACCGACCGACGAAAGATCGCCACGGTCGGCGATCAGACCGAGGACCTGCACCTGATAGGCAGGAGGCAACTCAGGCAACACGCGGCTGAGGGCCCGCATGGCGTCCTTCGTCGGCGCCTGCCGCGCCACCTGCACGGCAATGCGAGCGACGCGAGGGTCGCCGTCGCGGATGATGTTGACGATCTCGGGCCCCGCCTTGCCCGGATCGCAGACCATCAAGCCGTTGATGGCCGCCGCTCGGATGCCAAACGGGTTGGGGCTGTCGGAATCGCGAGTCAGCTTGGTCGCCCAGTTGTAGACGGCTACGTAGAGCTTGCCCGCGTTGACCACATCGTTGTGCGCAGCCCTCTCATGGGCGATATCGATCAGCGCCTCTGCGGCCTTCATCGAAACCGGACCCCACGGCTTGTTGAGCACCCCGAACAGCGCCTTGGCGCTCTCAAGCCCACCGATATTCGCCAAGGCCGTCGCGGCGGCGGAAGCCATGGCTGGGTCGGAATCGGCGAGCACTGCGGCAATCGGGTCGATGGCTTCCTCGACCCGGCGTTGGCCCAGCGACTCGATCAGGCCGATCTTCCACGTGGCGTCTTTGGTCGAGGTCAGTTCCTTCAGCAGGGCCTCGGTCGCCGCCGGGTCCGGGTTCTGCTCCAGGGCGCGCCGGGCATAGTCACGCAGATGTGCGTCGTCGGACGACATCAGCCTGGTCAGGGCCGGAACCGATTCGCCCTTGCCGATCCGTTCGAGCTGCAACACAAACCAGTGGCGGACGGTTTCGGGCATACTGGCGCGATCGAGTGTCTCAATGATGGCCTCGGCCAACGTTCGACGCTCGGTCTCGGCGCCGGGCCTGGCCGCGTGGGAACCCATGTCCTGAAGCATGATCTGATAGTTGTAGCGGCTCGGCACGTCGTCGGCCGACATCAACGGCAGCAGATAGTTGATGGCGCTGCGGTAGGCCTGAGCCAACTGAGCGACATCCCGCGCGGGAACCTCGGCCTTGCCGGTCAATTGCCGGACCAGATCGGGCCCGTCCTGGGCCTGCACGCCCGCCGTCATCGACAGCAGTACGGCAAGAACGATTCCACAACGTGTGATACTTGAGAACTGGTTTCTCATCGTCAATTTCCTTTCAATCGACGCAAAGATTCTGCATGAAGATCACGGCGGCAACGCCACTACAGCACGTAGGGTGCGCGCCGGGGACGGTCGTACCAGCGCTCGGCAGCCGGGTCGTCCAGGATCCTCTCCTCGACGGGGTCCCAATGGATCGGCCGGCCCAGACGCTCGGCGATCCCGCTGAGATGGCAGATCGTCGCGGTGCGGTGGCCGATCTCGGCGTGGCAGATCGGCTGCTTGCGCGTCCGGATGCAGTCGATCCAGTTGCCATGGTGGTTGTTTGAATCGTACAGATGGATCTCACTGGGGAGCAGCGGGGCCTGGGCCAGTTCGGCCGGCTTGGTGTCAAGACGGCCGCCGCGACTGACCATGACTTCGCCTTCGGTGCCGATGAACTGGATCATGTGGCCGCCCCAAACCGGATGGTCGCGAAAGACCTTCGTACCGTCGGCGTAATAGTGGGTCTGGTACTCGTGACCGGGCCAGCCCTTCGGGACGAACTGGACCGGACCGGAATCGTCCATACCCAACGCCCACTGAATGATGTCGAAGTGATGGGCGCCCCAGTCGCCGTTCTTGCGGGAGCCGTACTCCCAGAAGCGCCGCCACCCGCCGCCATAGTCGCCCTTGACGCGTTCGGCATTGTACGGGAACCACGGCGTCGGGCCGAGCCAGCGGTCATAGTCGAACCCTTCGGGGATCGGTTGGGCCGGCAATGTCGTTGGCGGGGCAAACGAGCCGAGACTCGTGTAGATGGTGTGCACCTTGCCGATCCAGCCGTTGCGAACGATCTCCGATGCTCTGCGGAACGCCCGTTCGGAGCGTTGTTGCGACCCGACCTGCAGGATCGCCCCGTATTGCCTGCAGGCGTCGCTCATCTGCCGCCCTTCGCGTATCGTCAGAGTCATGGGCTTCTCACAATACACGTCCTTGCCCGACTTGATGGCCGCCAGCGAGCACATCGCATGCCAATGGTCCGGCGTCACCACGAAGACCGCGTCGATGTCCGGACGGGCACAGAGCCGCTCATACTCCAAATAGGCCTCGCAGCCTTTGTACGTGCCGTCGGCTGACTGACTCGCGTAGGCTTTTTCCACCCGGTTCTTGGCGCTGTCTCGCCTGCGGGCGTCCACATCGCAGACCGCCAGCACCTGCACATCGCTGCGTCCGAGCATGCCGCTCAGGTGTCCGCCCATCATCAGACCGATGCCGACCATACCCATCGTGATGCGGTTGCTTGGCGCTGCGGCGCCGAAGACGGTCGAGGGCACCACGCAAGGAAACGCCACAGCCGCACCGAGAGCTGCCGCTCCTTTGAACATGAAATCCCGACGACTCAGGGAAGACGTCTTCTTCATCGGTTGGTTCTCCTTTTGCTTGTCTGCATTCGTTCTCAGTTATCCCGTGCCTTCGACGTGCATCCCTTGTCGGCACGCGAGAGCCGTGGTTAACCCCAGTGCACCGGGTCGCATTGGCCTGGGTCGGAGCCTGCACAGATGCACTATAAAGGATATCCGGGTCGATTGCCACCGGCCGTCCAATGATTTCGGGGGTTCAGCTCACCCCCGTGTCCCGGCGCAGCCCGTTAGCGCGGGGACTCTGCCCCCCAAAACCCATGGCAGTTCTCGCTTTGAGCCAGAGACAGGACAGAGGGTAAGAAGCTGTGATCGATGGACACCCTCGTCTATAGATTTCGGCCGGACCTGCTTACATTGCTGGAGACGTGCGAAAGCAGACGACCGCGACGATGCAACGAGGCGCAAACAGGACGGGTGATTGTTCCTCTCAGAGTCTGTATGAGCCCGGTCAGTGAGGCAGGCGCCAGGTGACACCGGCACCGACGAACCAGTCGTCGGCCTCATCGGACAGCCCGATGCCACCGATAACGTCGAACTGCACGTTGTCGGCGATCAGGTAGGTCAAGCCCGTGTCCAAAGCGTGGGCCGGCCTGCCTGAGTCAGTCGGCGTCTCGCCGAAGAACTCGACGAACGTTCCGAGCGTGTCCGTCAGGTCGATCCCGAGGACGGCCGAGTACGCGATCGACGCCGTTGTGTCACGGTTGCCCCGTGCGTTCTGCTCGGTGCGCCAGAGCCCGGCCACATTGTAGTCGAGAGAGAACGTCTCATTCAGCGTATGCGAGAAGGCCAGGCGAAGCGACGGGTCGAACCGCCTGCTGGAAAAGGGCGCCTCGCCGGTCGGCGCGCTCGTGCCGACCAGCAGCGCCGTCTGAGGCCGCCGCTCGAACTCCTCCCACAGCTTCCACTTGAGCCCGATCTCCATGTCGCCGGCACCCTCGAATCGGCCCGCATCCTCCGGATCGGCCCAGATGTAGCCGTCGAACCCGATACGCAGTTCGAGTCGCTCCACAATCCCGAGGCGCACGAGTGTCTCGGGAAAGGCATGTGAGGTGGTCTTTGCGTTGTCGTCCTCTTTGCGATAGGTCCATCCGAGTTCGAACTGGGCATAGCCGGGCGGTACGGTCTGGCTCGATTCGGTCTGATCGGGCCGGTCGGCAACGAGAGGGGGCGTTTGGGCTGGGGCGGGCCCCAAGAGAACCAACGCCAGGCCAAGGACCCGCAGGACGGCGACTCGGTTCGGCTGTCTATCGCTCGGCGTCATGATCGCTCCTCGTAAAGAACCCTTCGTTTTCGTCCTCTTGCTCGCGTTGGAGCGGCGGCGACCCATCCTGATGCTTGACGTGCCTTACGCCCCGGACACAAGACGGTTCGGACGAAATGGCCCGCAACGGCATCCCGTACTCAACAGGGCGCCGAGGGCAACGCTCAGCGAGGCGATTGCAGCGCTCCTTCGGAAGGGTGGGCCTGCTTTCGGACGATTCCACGAAGGAGGCGGCCCAGGATGTCGGCGCCGGTGAGGATGCGTTTCTCATCGGCCCAGAGAAGGACGATGTCGTCGTCGATCACGTCGTCGGCGGCGTGGACGGGGTTGACCTTGAACCGCGTGATCACGTCGCCGAGCGGGGTTCGCGGGTCGTTCACCACGATGGGCCGGTGGCAATGCCGGAGGGGATGGAAGGTGTCCGGCTTGAACAGGGCTTCGCGGATGAACTCATCGGAATCGAGGACCAGCCGAGGTTGCGATTCGGCGTCCACCAGGACGACCCATTTCTTCTGCGAGCGATGGATCTCATCGAGAAAGGGATCAGACGTGGACGGCTCGATGCCAGGGAAGATCGGCCGCCCGCCCTCGAACGACACGGCGACGATGCTCTGCGAATCGACCGGTTCGCCTTCGGCCGACAGAGGCAGGTCGTCGAGCGCGAGAAAGTTCAGCGCCCCCCTGCCCTCGACGCGGTCGATGTCCGACTCGGCCGACTTCATGTGCATCGTCACGAGCGTGCGGAAATCGTCCTCCTTGAAATACCCGATCGCCTCCGGGCCGAGCCAACGGTCCAGCGCCAGGGCCGTCGGCTTGGCCACGGGGTAGAGCACGATTTGGTACAGACGCAGCAGTGGCGCCAGGAACGACGCCATTCGCAAGGCGTGCCGGGAGAAGTACGCCTGCGGGACGATCTCGCCGACGATGGTGATCAGGACCGTCGAGAAGATGAACGCGGCAACCCCGGCCAGGACGGAGCCGCTGAGCAAGGCAAGCAGCACGTTGACACCGACGTTGGCCCAAAGAACCGTCACCAGCAGGAGGTTCGAGTCCTGACGAATCGCCAGCACACGACGCGCGTGCCTGTCATTCCTCGACGCCCGAAGCTCGAGATCGAGCTTGCTGAGTGTGAAAAAGGCCAGGTTCAGCCCCGAGAGCATCCCCGACTGAGACAGGCAAACCACGATCCCGATCCATATCACCAGCGTCATCGATCGCATCTCCTAAACGCTCACCTTGCAGCGAGGATGGTAGCACGAGCCGGAGCGCAAATCAACGGGATCGGGGCCGCTACGACGCCTGGCAATTGACGGGTCGCGCGTAACGAGGGGATATCCTCTGAAATGGTGGCATTCCGACCACAGGCGCATCGAAAGGCCCGGACGGCCGATGGGGGGAGCACCGGTCTTTCCGGGCCTTGGGCGTTATACAGGGGCCACTGCGGTCGCCGTAACTCGACCGGGCCGCCCTGCTTCAACCAGGCGCCTGGGGATTCGGCGGCGCCTCGGGTCTGTCAAACCGCTTTCGGGGCCGGGGCAACACCAGGGGCCGCCTCGGCCCTGGCGAGGGCGTCGAACCGGTCGCCGACCATCTCAAAGACCTCGTCCAGACCCGTCAGCGAGATGATGCCCTGCGTGGCCCTGCCGACCGAACAGAGCTGCAGGGGCCGGCCGCAGTCGTCCAGCAGTTTCTTCAGACGCAGCAGCGCCGCCAGCGAGGTGGAGGTCAGGACCGTCACGCCACTGAGATCGACCACCACGCCACAATCGCCCCGGTCGCGAACGGCGCGAACGACACGTTCCAGCTCGTCGGTCGTTTCCGGCTCAGCGGGCAACTCCACCAGGATCATCTCGTCGGACCAATTCTGCATGCTCATGCCATGTCTCCTTCTTCGCACCGCAAATACCATTGTGGTATTCCGCACATCGGCGGTTGGTCCCACTCTCTTGAATCAAGAGACCCTGAATATCGGATAGCCACACAAAATACGTATTTCTACGTATAGCGCAGCTGGCCGCATTCTGGCGGATACAGAACACCATTGTCCCGCTCGAGATCGATGGAGGATGGATCGCGGCGTGCGGGTTTGGGCGCGTTCGCCGGTTGCCCGCACGCCGGGACGTTGCGTTGCGGGCTACAATCCGAGGTGGTCGCGGACGGCGCTGTGAATGCGCTGGGCCTTCTCGGCCGGCCTGATTTCGATGGTGATCCTCGTGGTGCCTCTCGTGATCGACAGGAGGTTGATGGCCACCCGCCTGTCCTGGGCGTCGCGTGCGATGAGTTCGGCCTGGAGGGCGTCCTTGGTGCGCTGGACGATCTTCAGGCCCAGCTCCTCCATCGCCTTTTCCGAGGCGGCGTAGACGGCGTCGATCCCTCTGGACTCCTCGGAAGTCAGCTTGCCGAACCGATAGGTGGCGGTGCTCTGCGAGACGGGATCGACAATGGTCGTCTTACAGCCGAGCCCCAGCAGAACCACGGCAGTCAGCAGGACGGTCAAAACAATGCGTTTTTTCATGGTCGTTCTCCTTCCTTGGTTTTGTTTACACTCCAATCGGCTCCTCGGCCCCGCGGGGCAACAGGAGGGCCCTTTGGCAGAGTACTACGCGGGGATCGGCGCGGCGTTCGCCGTATATGGCTATCTTCGCGTAACCCATACCCCGCAAGTCCTGCTGGATATTTTGCACACGGCACGCTAAGCTGTGGCAAGCGGACGACGGACGCCGGTCCGCCCGCAAGTGCCTGTTGATTCACGGAGGGCAGAACCTTGAACGGACTGAATCTCTCGACCGTCCTGGCGGCTCAAACCGCCGACCCGATCGGCGTAGCCGGGCCCTTGCTCATCCTGGCCGTCGGCATCGCCATCGTCATCGGCATGATCGTGGCCCTGCGTGTCAACGCATTTCTGGCCCTGATCACGGCCGCCGTGGCCGTCAGCCTCCTGGCGCCGGGCGAGTTTGCCGACAAGATCAGTCGCGTGGCCACGGAGTTCGGGACCACGGCCGGCAGGATCGGCGTGGTCATCGCCTTCGCCGCGATCATCGGCAAGTGCCTGATCGACTCGGGCGCCGCCGACCGCGTCGTGCGCCTGTTCGTCGGCCTGCTCGGTGAGAAGCGCTGCGCCGTCTCGCTGATGTCCAGCGGTTTCGTGCTCTCGGTGCCCGTCTTTTTCGACACCGTCTTCTACCTGCTGCTGCCGCTGGCCCGCTCAATGCACCGGCGTACCGGGCGAAGCTATCTGCTGCTGATCCTGGCGATGGGCGCCGGCGCGTCGATCACGCACTCGCTGGTCCCCCCGACGCCGGGACCATTGATCATCGCCGGCACACTGGGCATCGACCTGGGCATGATGATTTTGGTCGGCCTGCTCTGCGCGGCCCCGACGGCCGTCATCATCCTGTTCTTCGTCGGTTGGCTGGCCAGGCGCATGGACATCCCCATGCGTCCGCTGGAAGGGACCGGCCCTGAGCCCGAGCCGCTGAGCGATGAGCAGCTTCCCGCCCTGCTGCCGTCGATCCTGCCGATCCTCCTGCCGGTGCTGCTGATCTCGATGCACACGATCGTCTCGACACTGGCCAGGGGCGCCGACGAGGCCGCCGTGGTCCACAGGATCGAGGCCATTACGTCCGTCCTCGGCAACGCCAACCTCGCCATGCTGCTCTCGGCGGCCATCGCGCTGTATGTGCTCTGGTCGCAGCGAAGGCCCACGCGCGAGCAACTCGCCAGGACCGTGGAGACCTCGCTGATGAGCGGCGGCGTCATCATCCTCATCACCTCGGCCGGCGGCGCCTTCGGCGCGATGCTCCAGCAGGCCCGGGTCGCAGACGCCATCCAGCAACTCATGGCCGGTGACGGCGGCGAGCAGCTCGGTGGCGTCAAGGTGCTGTTCATGGCGTTCTTCATCGCCACGCTGCTCAAGTTCGCCCAGGGCTCCAGCACGGTCTCGATGATCGCCACGTCGGGTATGCTGGCGGGGATGATCGCCTCGCCGCAGGCCCTGGGCTATCACCCGGTCTATCTGGCGGCGGCCATCGGGTTCGGCGCCCAGTGCGGCAACTGGATGAACGACTCAGGGTTCTGGATCTTCGCCAAAATGGGCGGCCTGACCGAGATCGAGACGCTCAAGACCTGGACGGTGACGGTCAGTTCGATGGCCGTGATCGGCCTGTTGGTCACCGCGGCGTTCGCCACGGTCCTGCCGCTAATCTGATCGAACCAGACCTTCTCACCGGGTCGGTCGTGCGGTATGCTGAGGTCTTTGTTGACGCCAGTGAGATTCTGAAACGAGGTGCTCGATTGAAAGCATTAGTCTACACCGGACCGCACACACTCGAGTACACCGATGCGCCCGACCCGAACGTCGGCGATGGCGACGTGCTGGTCCGCGTCAAGGCGTGCGGCATCTGCGGCTCCGACGTGCAGGGCTACACCGGCAAGACCGGCCGGCGACTGCCCCCGCTGATCATGGGCCACGAGGCCGCCGGCGTCGTCGAACGGGTCGGCGGGCATGTCACGGACTTCGCCCCCGGCGACCGGGTCTGCTTCGATTCGACGGTCTACTGCAACACGTGTCCGGCGTGCCGACAGGGCCTGTTCAACCGCTGCGCCCATCGCCAGGTGCTGGGCGTCTCGGTCCCCGAATTCAAACGGCATGGGGCCTTCGCCGAGTTCGTAGCCGTGCCGCACTGGATCGTCGCCAAGTTGCCCGACGACTTGTCGTTCGTTCAGGCGGCCCTGCTGGAGCCGGCCTCGATCGGCACGCACGCCGCCAACCGCAGCCCGATTGCCGACGCCGAAACGGTCGTCGTCATCGGCGCCGGCACCATCGGCCTATTCATCCTCCAGGCCGTCAGACTTGGCGGGGCGAAGCAGACCATTGCCTGCGACATCAGCGAGTTCCGTCTGTACCTGGCCCACCGGGTCGGCGCCCATGAGTGCATCAATCCACAGAACCGCCCCCTGAGAGAGACCATTGCCGAACTGACACACAGCCGAGGCGCCGACGTCACGTTCGAAGCCGTTGGATTCGCCGAGACGTTTCGAGAGGCCGTCGCCATCACCAGGACCGGCGGCAGCGTCGTGGTCGTCGGCAATCTGGCCAAGGAGGCCGAATTCAACCTCCAGGAACTGGTCAGCCGCGAACTGACCTTCACCGGTTCGTACGCCAGTTCGGGCGAGTTCCGCGCATGTATCGACCTGATCGCCTCCGGCCGGATCGACGTCGGACCTCTCGTCAGCGAGGTTCTGCCGCTGAGCGACGGCCCCGCCGCCTTCCGGCGTCTGCTCGACGGCAAAGAGAACCTGTTGAAAATTGTCCTGGAACCCTAAATCACGGAGCGTAAGAGGATGGAGAGTCTATTCGATCTTTCCGGCAAGGTCGCGGTCGTCACGGGGACCAGCCGGGGGCTAGGCCAGTACTTCGGCCGGGCGCTGGCTCAGGCGGGCGCCGATCTGGTGATCACCAGCCGGGATGTGTCGCGACTCTCGGAGTTCCAGGAAGAGATCGAGGCCCTCGGCCGCCGGGCCCTGCCGGTCAAGCTCGATGTGCTCAACGAGAGCGATATCGAGAACATGGTCCGGCTGGCCGTCGCCGAATACGGCAGGATCGACATCCTGGTCAACAACGCCGGACTGAACATCCGCCGGCCCGCCGCCGAGGTCACCTGGAAGGACTGGGACACTGTCCTGAACACGAACCTGAAAGGGGGCTTCTTCGTTGCCCAAGCGGTCGGCAAAGTGATGATCGAACGCCGCTACGGCCGGATCATCAATATCGGCTCCTGCACATGCGTCTTCGGCATGGAAGGCATCGGTCCGTACTGCGCCAGTCGCGGCGGCGTTCTGCAGATGAGCCGAAGCCTGGCCGCCGAGTGGGGTCGGCACGGCATCACCGTCAACGTCCTGGCCCCCGGCTGGTTCAAGACCGCCCAGAACAAGATCCTCTACGACAACAAACCCTGGCTCGAGTACATCACCGACCGCATCCCGCTCGGCCGGCCCGGCCAACCCAACGACCTCGACGGGGCCGTCATCTTCCTGGCCTCCGACGCCTCGGCCTATGTCACCGGCCAGATTCTCCTCATCGACGGCGGCTTCACCACCGGCGCGACCAAGGCCATCGTATGAGCCGGATTCGACGATTCGTGATAGAAAGCCGCGCCTCGTGCGTCTGTACAGATAGGATCGCTCCCGATCCCAGCGCGGACTGATCGGCCCGGTGCAGAAAGGAACGGCCATGTGGACGTCGAACAAGGTGATCGCGTTGTACATCCTTCTGGCGGCGGCCGGCGTCGGTGTCGGGGCGTGGCTGCTGCTGCGCAAGACGCTGCGGACCCGGCTGCACATGAAGAGGACGCTCGCGGCCGATCCCGACATCAACGACTGGCTCATCGTATTTGGCTGGACACCCAAGGTTCTCTACGTCCCCACAATCGCGGCCTCCCTGCTGGCCTCGATCTTGATGTTCCTCAAGGAGACCGAATGGAGCGTGCTCGCCTCGATCAATCCGAGAGTCATCGGCGGCATCTGGTTCACCATCTTCCTGCTCAATCTCATCGTCGAGGAGTATGACGTCAGCATCAAGCTGCTGATTATCGGCATCGTCGGGATCGGCTTCGCACTACTCTGGCTGCACCTGCTCGGTTGGGCCGGTGCGTTCCTGCGGATCTTCCGGCACTTGGGCTTCTCGATCAGCGGCACCGGCTATCTGCTGGTTGCCGCCATCGGCCTGCTGACCATCGCCGTCTCCTGGGTCCGGGGCCTGTTCTACTACGTCGCGATCACGCCCAACTACATGAACCTCCAGGAAGGCCCGACCGAGACCGGCGAGCAAATTGGACGGGAAGACTACAACACGCGGATCGACACCGGCGATTTCATCGAACGGCTCGTCGGTTTCGGACGCATCGTCATCACGTTCAAAGAGAAATCGCGACTGCCGCTGACCCTGCTCGTCTGGCGGATTCAGACCAAGGCCCAGATGCTCGAACGCGTCCGCGCCAAATTCGCGGTGGACTACCCGCAGCCGCACCTGCCCGCCCCACCAATCCCTCCTGTCGCACCGGCACCGTCTCCCGCCACGCCACCGACGGCGTCCTGATCCGAAAAATCCGCGCCAAGAAGCACTGCTTTTCCGCTTTTTTGCCCGTTACCCAGCGGCCCGATCGCGCCTTTATAGAAGTGGAGGAGCCCCAAGGGCATCCTCCGACAATTTGGCGCAGGCAACATTGCACGGGGGTAGTTCAATGTTTGAGAAATATCGGGAAGCGCACGATCTGGCAATCGATTACGGCGAGGCCCTGCGGGAAGGCAGCCTGCCGACGTTCCTCAAATCGCTCTCGCAGTTCGAGGCCCGCGAGGTGCTCAAGAATCCGGGGTTCAGGCGCGCTGCCGAGATGATGCGTCTGGTCAACAGCAGTGCGTTCGCCGACGAAATCGCGGTGCCCAACGTGGATATCTTCCTGGCCCGAGTGCACGCGAGAATCGTATCGCGCACCAGAAAAGCCCAGGCCGGGCGGCAAGCCAGGCGCAGGCGCCGCTCGGCTCAGTATCACGACAGACACCAATAGGACGGTGAACGACAAACGGCCTGCTTCCGACGACAGTTGCTACACGCCGACCTGGCCGACGAAGGGCGACAGTTCGCGGAGGCGCTCGATGATCTGCGGCATCTTCTCGATGGTGAAATCGACTTCTTCTTCGGTATTGTAGCGGCTGAGACTGTAGCGGATCGAGCCGTGGGCAGCGGTGAACGGCACGCCCATCGCGCGCAGCACGTGCGAAGGCTCGAGCGAGCCGCTGGTGCAGGCCGAACCGCTGCTGGCGCAGATGCCGAACCGGTCGAGCATGAGCAGGATTGCCTCGCCCTCGATGTACTCGAAGCTGATATTCGTTGTGTTGGGCAGGCGGTTCTCCGGGTCGCCATTGATCCGGCTGTCGGGACAACTGGCCAGGATGGCGCTTTCGAGCTTGTCGCGCAGGGCCCGGACGCGGGTGTTCTCGTCGTCCATGTACCGGGCGGCCAATTCGCAAGCCTTGCCCAGGCCGACGATGCCGGGCACGTTCTCCGTGCCGGCCCGCCGACCACTCTCCTGGTGCCCACCGAGCAGGAATGGGGCGATCCGCGTGCCCTTGCGGACGTAGAGCACGCCGACGCCCTTCGGCGCGTGCAGCTTATGGCCCGACAGGCTCAGCAGATGGATCGGAGTCTCGGAGAGGTTCAGCGGGACCTTGCCCACGATCTGGACCGCGTCGGTGTGGAAGGTGATGCCGCGCTCGGTCACCATCTCAGCGATCCGCTCGATGGGGAAGATCGTGCCCGCCTCGTTGTTCGCGGCCATGATGGTAACGATGGCCGTGTCGTCGTCGAGCAGGCTTCCCAGTTCATCCAGATCGAGGCGCCCCTGCTTGTCGACGCCGAGCTCGATCACGTGGTAGCCTCGGTTTTCGAGATCGCGGCAAACCGTCAGGACCGCCGGATGCTCGACCCGCGTGGTGATGACCTTGCGCCGGTGCGGCACGGCCGCCAGCGTCCCGAGGATCGCCGTGCTGTCGCTTTCGGTGCCGCAACTGGTGAAGATGACCTCGGTCGGATGACAGCCCAGCAGAGCCGCCACCTGCTCGCGGGCCTCGCGGACCCGAACGCCGACCTGGCCGCCGAACGTGTGCATGCTCGACGGGTTGCCGTACAGCTCGCAGAAGTACGGCTGCATCACTTCGAAGACCTCATCGGCCACTCTCGTCGTTGCGTTGTTGTCGAAATAGATCGTCTGCATGGTCCGCCTATCCTTTGTGGACGTGGCCTTCTTCCACGGAATCCTTGTCTTCCTCGACGATGATGTCTTCCGAGACGAACTCGCGCAGCTTGGTCTCGACCACGTCCTTCATCGTGAACTCGGCCAAATGGCACTGGGCACACATCCCTCGGAAGGCGACGGTGACCTTGTCGCCCTCGATGTCGATCAACTCGATGTTGCCGCCGTGGGCCCGCAGGGCCGGGCGGATCTGCTCGTTGATCGTCTGCTGGATCAACTGCATCTTCTGGATGTTCGTCAGCTTCTTGCCCTTTCGCGGCACGGCCGGCGCGTGCATCCCGACCTTCTCGCCCTGGATGCGTTCGATGATCTTCTCGATCTCGCCGTGACAGCCGCCGCAGCCGCCGCCGGCCTTGCAGTAGTTGGTCACCTGCTCGACGGTGGTCAGGTCGTTCTCCCGAACGACGCGCTCGATCTCCACATCGGTGACCCCGAAGCAGGTGCAGACGACGTGGCCTTCCAGCTCGTGCTTCTTCACGTCGCCGCCCCGGTAGTTGGCGATCGCCGCTTCGAGCGCCTCGCGCCCCATCACCGAGCAGTGCATCTTCTGCTCGGGCAGGCCGCCCAGATAGTCCGCAATGTCCTTGTTCGTCACGTTCATCGCTTCATCGAGCGTCTTGCCCTTGATCAGCTCGGTCAGCACTGAACTGGTCGCAATGGCGCTGGCGCAGCCGAACGTCTTGAACTTGGCGTCCGCGATGCGCCCGTTCTTGTCGAGCTTGAACATCAGCTTCAGCGCGTCGCCGCACGCCAGAGAACCCACCTCGCCCACGCCGTCGGCGTTCTCAATCTCGCCGACGTTTCGCGGGTTGAAGAAGTGATCCCGCACCTTATCCGTATATTCCCACATAATCTGCCCTGCAGTCTTGAGTGTTTAGTTCTGCGTTTCGAGTTTGGTCGTCGTATCAGGAGCGCTCCTCGTGGTCTTCACAATACCGGTCAGCATACGTATCAACTCCTCAGGCTGTCCGCCATGAACTCAAAACTCATCACTCAACACTACGAACCGGCTTTCAGGGCCTGTTCGAAGTCGGCGACAATATCGTCGATGTGCTCGGTGCCGACCGAGACGCGAATATAATCCGGCGTCACGCCGGCGGCAAGCTGTTCCTGCTCGGTCAGTTGCTGGTGGGTCGTACTGGCCGGATGGATCACGAGCGTCTTGCTGTCGCCGACGTTCGCCAGATGGCTGGCGAGCTTGACGCGTTCGATGAACCTGACGCCGGCGTCCCGGCCCCCTGTGATCCCGAACCCGAGAATGCCGCCACAGCCATTGGGCATATACTTCTTCGCTCTGGCGTGATCGGGATGGGAGGACAACCCCGGATAGTTCACCCATGCCACCTGGGCCTGCTTTTCGAGCCACTTCGCCAGCGCCAAGGCGTTCTCGCAGTGCCGTGGCATCCGCAGATGCACCGTCTCGATCCCCTGGAGCAGAAGGAACGCGTTGAACGGCGACAGGCACGCGCCCGTGTCCCGCAGCATCGTCACGCGGGCCTTGAGGATGTACGACAGATTGCCGAACGCCTCGAAGAACCGCATCCCATGGTAGCTGGGGTCGGGCTCGGTGAATTCCGGGTACCGCCCGTTGTTCCAGTCGAATCGGCCCGCATCGACGATCGCCCCGCCGATGCTGCTGCCGTGGCCGCCGACGTACTTGGTGCAACTATGCACGACGACGTCGATGCCGTGGTCAAACGGTCGGAACAGAATCGGCGTCATCACGGTGTTGTCGCAGACGACCGGGACGCCGCGCTCGTGCGCGATCCGGGCGATCTCGGCGTAGTCGAGCACGTCGTTCTTCGGGTTCCCAAGGCTCTCGATATAGACCAGGCGCGTGTCGTCGCGAATGACCCTGGCGAAATTGCCCGGCTCGCGGGCGTCCACGAACGTCACGTCGATCCCGAGACGGGGCAGCGTGTGGCTGAACAGAGTCACCGTGCCGCCGTAGAGCGAACTGGACGAGACGATGTGCTGGCCGGAGCGGCAGACGTTAAGCACGGCAGCCGTGATCGCGGCCATCCCCGAGCCAAAGCACAGCCCCGCCACGCCGCCCTCCAACGCCGCCAGACGCTTCTCCAGCACGTCGGTGGTGGGGTTCATGATGCGGGTGTAGATGTTGCCGAACTCCTGCAACGCGAACAGCCTCGCCGCGTGATCGGTGTCCTGAAAGCAATAGCTGGTCGTCTGGTAGATCGGCACCGCCCGGCTCCGCGTGTCGGCGTCCACGGCATGGCCACCGTGCAACGCAAGCGTATCGGCGTGGTATTGATCCTGCTCCATATTCGTTTCTCCTGTGACCAAGGGTGGATGGCAGCGCCTCAATGTTTCGGAAGGATTTCCACCATGCGGTCCAGCGACCTCCTGGCCCTGGCCGCGATGTCGGACGGCACGGTGATCTCGTACTGCATGTTCTCCAGCGAAGCGATGACTTTGTCGAGTGTGGTCTTCTTCATGTTCGGGCACACGCCGCGACGGCTGGCGGCAATAAACTCGGCGTCGGGCCGCGCGTTCCGCAGTGCGTGCAGGATGCCGATCTCGGTGGCCACGATGAACTGGCGGGCCGTGCTCGTTCGGACGAACTTGAGCATCTGGCCCGTGCTCAGAAGCTCGTCCGCCAGGGCCTTGACCGGCTCGGAGCACTCCGGGTGCGCCATCACCACCGCTTCCGGGTACGCTTCGCGTAGGTCGCGGAGCTCCTGCTCGCCGATGAACTGATGGGTCGGGCAGTATCCGGGCCACAGGATCAGGTCCCGGCCCGTCCGCTCCTGGACGAACCGGCCCAGGTGCCGGTCGGGCACAAAGAGGATCTGCCGCTCGGCCGGCAGCGATCGAACGACCTCGACGGCATTGGCGCTGGTGCAGCAGTAGTCGCTCTCGGCCTTGACCTCAGCCGGACTGTTGACGTAGCAGACCACCAGGGCGTCCGGGTGCTTTGCCTTCAACTGGCGCAATTGCTCGGCGGTGATCATGTCCGCCATCGGGCACCCCGCGCTCGGCTCGGGCATCAGCACGGTCTTCTTCGGCGAGAGGATCGCGGCGGTCTCGGCCATGAACAGGACGCCGCAGAAGACGATGACGTCCGCGTCGGTCTGCGACGCCTGGACGCTCAGGCCGAGCGAATCGCCGCTGAAGTCCGCCAGATCCTGGATCTCGTCGGGCTGGTAGTTGTGCGCCAGAATCACCGCATTGCGGCGCTCCTTCAATTCGCCGATCCTGCGAAGCAGTCTCTCGTCCAATCTGTTCTTCGATGCGATGCTCACGTCTTCCGCGCCCTCGTCTTGTTCTTCTTCGTGTTCTTGCGATAGATCAGGTCGGGGCTCGGACTCCACACGGTCACCCCGGCCGGCACCGACTCCTTGATCCAGGCATTGCCCCCGATCACCGCTCCCCTGCCGATGGTCACGTCACCAAGGATGGTCGCCTCGGCGTAAATTGTCACGTCGTCCTCGATCGTCGGGTGCCGCTTGCCCCCTTTGATGATGCGGCCCCGCTCGTCACGACGGAAGCTCAGCGCCCCCAACGTCGCCCCCTGATAGATCTTCACGTTGTTGCCGATCACCGTCGTCTCACCGATCACGACGCCGGTGCCGTGATCGATGAAAAAATTCTTTCCGATCCGGGCGCCCGGATGAATGTCGATGCCCGTCTTGGCGTGGGCACATTCAGACATAATGCGCGGGATCAGCGGGACCTGACGAGCGTGCAGCTCGTGGGCGATCCGATGGACGGCGATGGCGGTGATGCACGGATAGCTGATCACAATCTCCTCGTAGGATCGCGCCGCCGGGTCTCCGTCGAATGCGGCGTGGACGTCGCCCTTGAGCATCTCACGGATGCGCGGCAGGGCTTCCAGTAGCTCCAACGCCGCCTTCCGCCCCATTTGCTCACAGTCGCAGTCCCCGCACTTGCGGATGCGACATTGGTACTGATACGCGCGCTTCGCCTGGTCCGCCAGTTCCGTATGGATCTGGCTGAGAAGATCCCCAACAACGTAGCGGACATTGGATCGGGTCACGGCCTTGTTGCCCGTATGGCCCGGAAAGAGCACTTCGAACAGCAGCCCCAAGATGTCGAGGATCTGTCCGCGCACGGGCAGATTCGCCACGTCGATGAAGTTGATTCCCGAGTCCCCTTGATAGGTCTCGACAACCCGATCCACAAGCTTGCCCAGCTTCTTGTCCGTCAGGTTCTTTGCTGCCATTCTGCCGTGCGATCCCATGCTTCCATCACGCCGTTTCGGGACTAGGCAGTCCTTCGTATAGCTCGGTCGAGACATACCGTTCCCCGGTGTCGCAGATAAACGTCACGATGATCTTGCCCTCGTTCTCCGGGCGTTGCGCCATGTGCATCGCCGCCCAGACATTGGCGCCGCCGCTGATGCCCGAGAGGATGCCCTCTTTGGCCGCCAACTGCCGGGCTGTGCTCATGGCATCTTCATTGCTGACCTGCACGATCTCATCGATCAGGTCCACCTTCAGGATGTCGGGCACGAAACCGGCGCCAATGCCTTGGATCTTGTGGGGCCCCGGCTTACCACCCGATAGAACGGGCGAGGCCGCCGGCTCGACGGCCACCACTCTCAGGTCGGGGTTCTTGCCCTTGAGAACCTCAGCACATCCGGTCAGGGTCCCTCCCGTGCCCACGCCGGAGACGAGTATATCAACATGGCCGTCGGTATCGACCCAAATCTCTTTCGCGGTCGTCTCTCGGTGCGCCTTCGGGTTCGCCGGGTTCTTGAACTGCTGGAGCATCAGGGCGTTAGGATTTTCGGCCACGAGTTCTTCGGCCTTCTGGATGGCGCCTCCCATGCCGTTCTGCGCCGGCGTCAACACGATTTTGGCGCCGAGCAGTTGGAGGAGCTTGCGCCTCTCGATGCTCATCGATTCGGGCATCGTCAGTGTCAGGCCAATCCCCTTGGCGGCGCAGATGAAGGCCAGGCCGATTCCTGTGTTGCCGCTCGTCGGCTCGACGATGACGGTGTTCGGGCCAATCTGGCCGGCCTGCTCGGCCTCCTCGATCATATACTTGGCGATGCGGTCTTTGACGCTGCCGCAGGGGTTCTTCGATTCGAGCTTGACCAGGACTGTCGCCCTGCCGCAATTCAATCGGCTGATCCGGACCAACGGCGTGTAGCCGACGGCCGCCGCGATACTCTCGAAAACGGCGCTCATGGTAATCTCCTATAACTGCGACAGATATCAGATGCTGTAGCTGGGTGTTGGTGTCTGCACTCTGTGAACCAGGTCCGCCAGGGTAATCGAGCCCAGCACGCGCTGGATCGCTTCCTCGACCTGCATCCATACCTCCCGGGCAGCACAGTCGACGGCACGACCACAGTACTCGCGGTCTTCGGTACACTCGGCGGTGGTGACGGGACCTTCCAGACATCGGAAGACCTCGCTGAGTCGGATCTGCTCGGGCGGACGAGCGAGCACATAGCCGCCCTTCGAGCCGCGAATGCTCCGTACGAAGCCGGAAGACCGCAGCAGGCTCATCAACTGCTCGAGATACTTCACCGAGATCTCCTGCCGCTCGGCAATCGCCTTCAATTGCAGCGGCCGATTGCCTTCATGCTGGGCCAGTTCGATGACCGCCCGGATGCCGTAGCGTGTTCGGGTCGAGAGCTTCATAACACAATCTCCTACTATTCCCACTAACTTTCTATACTAAGGATATGGATTTGTCAATACAGCCGCCCAAAAGAAAACGACGGCAGACCAGGACCCTCTTTCACAGTTTTGTACAGGACATTCGAGGCCAAGGTTCATTCGGCCAGCCTTTCGGCCGTGCAAGACCATGATCGAGCGTGACTGAGAACTGGCCAAGGAGCCCGAAGGAAGATCCGCACCCCCTACATATAGGGCCTCGCCCCCAAGAAGCACCACCCATATAGGGCGTGCGAACTGAGACAAGTTCCCGACGTATCAGATACCACCTTGACAAGAGTTACGGCCAGGCAGTATCATACCTGTTTCGATTAGTTGCTGTGGACGGATTCGGATGGGTAAAGACGTGGAGAAAAAAGTCGTCTTCATATCAACCTTTCCACCAAGAAAATGCGGTATCGCAACGTTCACAGCCGATCTGATCAGGAGCACTTCGCAGGCCGCCCAAGGACAGTTCGAGCCCCTGGTCGTCACAATGCAGTCGGACCCGGCCCTGAAGTACGGGGACCCGGTGAAGTTCGAGATTCGCCAGAACGTCCGACGGGACTACATCTGTGCGGCCGACTACATCAACTTCAGCCATGTCGATCTGGTTTCGGTCCAGCATGAGTTCGGCCTGTTCGGCGGTCAGGCCGGCTCCTATCTGGGCCTGCTGCTCAAGCGTCTCAAGGCGCCGGTGGTCACCACGCTCCACACTGTTCTGGATCATCCGGAGTCGGACTATCGTGACTCCATGATGGAGTTGTGCGAGCGGTCCGACCTGCTCGTCACCATGAACGAGCGCGGTGTGGACATGCTCGTCAACATCTACAACGTCAGCCCGAACAAAATCCGGCTGATCCCCCACGGGATCCCCGACCTGCCGTTCGTCGACAGCAATTACTACAAGCATAAGTTCGGCCTGGAGGGTCGCAGGACCATCCTGACCTTCGGGCTGATCAACAAGAACAAGGGCATCGAGGTCATGCTGCGAGCGATGCCGCGCATCGTCGAGGCCCATCCCGACGTCATGTACATCGTACTGGGCATGACCCATCCGCTGGTTCAGAAGCACGAGGGTGAGTCGTATCGCTTCAGTCTCCAGCAGATCGTCAAGGACCTGCAACTGCACGACCACGTCATCTTCCACAACCGATTCGTCGACGATGAGGAGTTGCACAACTTCCTGTGCGCCTCCGACGTGTATGTGACGCCGTACCTTAGCGAGGAACAGTTGACCAGCGGGACGCTGGCCTTCGCCGTCGGCACCGGCAAGGCCGTCGTTTCCACGCCCTATTGGGCGGCGACGGAACTGCTGGCGGACCATCGAGGCCGGCTCGTTCCCTTCGGCGATTCGGAGCAGCTCTCGCAGACCATCTGCGAGTTGCTGCAGGACGACGGCCCGTTCTACGACCTGCGAGGGCGGGCGTACGACTACGGCCGGGCGCGCACCTGGCCGAAGATCGGGCAAGCCTACTGGAAGCTCTTCAGCGAGGTCGAAATCCCGGTCCGCGTCGCGACCGGAAGCGTCCTGACGGCGGCCGAGACCCTTTCGAGCATCGAGGTGCCTGAGCCGTCACTCGACCATCTGAACAACCTCACCGACGACACGGGCCTGCTCCAGCACGCCAAATTCGCCATTCCCAACCGCGCCCACGGCTACTGCACCGACGACAACGCCCGCGGCGCCATCGCCATGGCCAAATACCATTCGCAATACCCCGACCCCGGGGCCCTTCGCCTGCTGGACATCTATCTGTCGTTCCTGATGCACGCCCAGAACCCGGACGGGTCCATCCGAAACTTCATGGATTACGACCGGACCTGGTGGCCGAACGAGCCGGCCCACGACGCCTTCGGACGAACCCTCTGGGCGCTCGGGACGGTCATGGCCTGCCCGCCATCGCCGGCGTATCTGTCGCTGGCCAAGGAATGCTTCGACCATTCTGTCGGCCTGGTGCCAAGGCAGCATCCCCGGGGGATGGCGTATGCTATCCTGGGCATGTGCGACTACCTCCACCAGTTCCCCGGGGCCAGCGACATCAAGCGAGAGCTGGAGCTGGCCGCCGACGGTCTTGTGTGCCAGTTCGAAGAGAACCGCCAGAGCGACTGGGACTGGTTCGAGGACATTCTGACCTACGACAACGCTGTCCTGCCCCATGCCCTGTTCGTCGCCGGACTCAGTCTGGAAAACCCAAAGTACGTCGAAGCCGCCCGGAAGACGGCGGCGTTCCTCCTGGACAACACGTTCGACGGCGACCACTTCAGCTTCGTCGGCTGTTCCGGATGGTACGAACGCGGCAAGGCCCGCGCGGTCTTCGACCAGCAACCGATCGAGGCGGCCGGCGCCGTCATGATGCTCCGCGCCGCCTATGACGCGACGAAGGACGCGGGCTTCCTGGCCCTGCAGCGCAAGGCCTTCGACTGGTTCCTCGGGGCCAACGACCTGCGCGTGCCCCTGTACGACTTCCGGACCAAAGGATGCTCCGACGGATTGATGGCCAGCGGGGTCAACGGCAACCAGGGCGCCGAGAGCACCGTAAGCTTCCTGCTGGCCCTTCTGGCGATCGTCGAGAGCTACGCCACCGCCGACAGGGCGCAGGACGAAGGTGGTTCGGCCTCTTCGGAGGCCGTCGGCGCCAACCCACAAGACATGCCGAAGGTGGGTCGATAGAATGGAGGCCGATACTCATCCGATGAGGGAATCGCTACCGCGGCAGGCACCATGAAGATCGCCACGTTCAACGTCAATTCAATCCGCGCTCGCCTGCCGATTGTCCTGGACTGGCTCCGAGCAGTCGCCCCCGACGTGCTGGCCGTCCAGGAGACAAAGGTCCAGGACCAGAACTTCCCGGGCGAGACTTTCGACGAAATCGGATATCGTTACATCTTCCGAGGGCAGAAGAGCTACAACGGCGTCGCGCTGTTCTCGCGGCATCCGATTCACGACGCCCAGTTCGGGTTCGACGACGAGCCGAAGGACGAGCCTCGCCTTCTGAAGGCGTCGGTCAACGGCCTGACGATCGTCAATACATACGTCCCGCAGGGCTTTCAGCCTGACTCAGAGAAGTACCACTACAAACTCCAGTGGTTCACCCGGCTGGGCGCCTATTTCCGCAAGCGGTTCAAGCCGACCGACGCGGTGCTCTGGCTGGGCGATCTGAACGTCGCCCCCCAGCCGATCGACGTATACGATCCCGAGGCCCTGCTGGGGCACGTCTGTTTCAATCCGCAGGTCCAGGAGGCGCTCGAGGCCGTGATGGCCTGGGGCTTTGCCGACCTGTTCCGGCGGCACTGCCCCGACCCCGGCCACTACAGCTTCTGGGACTACCGCGCCGGCAACGCCTTCAAGCAGAACCTCGGCTGGCGGATCGACCATCTCATGGCCACCGAGACCCTCGCACAGAAATGCACCGCCTGCTACATCGACAGCCGGCCCCGCACCGCCGCCCGCCCGAGCGACCACACCCCCGTCGTCGCGGAATTCGACTGGTAGCAACGAGGATAGGAGCATGACCATGCAGCAACACAAACGGCAAGAACTGGATTGGACCCGACTTTCCCGGCGCTCCTTCATGCGAGGTTCGCTCGCGTTCGGGGCGACTCCATCGTTGCTTGCGGCCGCCGGCGTTACGGCACAGGCGCGGCGGCGCGGCGGTCGGCCGAACGTGCTGTTCATCCTCACTGACGATCAGCGTTGGGACGCGATCGGCCTGGGCGGCAGCCGGCATCTCAAGACCCCGCACACGGATCGCATCGGCCGCGAGGGCATCCATTTCAAGAACACGTTCTGTACCACGTCGCTGTGCTCGCCGAGCCGGGCTACGATCCTCAGCGGCCTCTACGCCCACGCCCACGGTGTGGTGAATAATTTCACCGAGTACCCGAGCGAGCTCCAGAGCTTCCCGATGGTGCTCCAGTCGCAGGGCTACGACACCGCTTATGTCGGCAAGTGGCACATGGGCGAGGAGAACGACGAGCCCCGTCCCGGCTTCAACTGGTTCGTTACGCACAAGGGCCAGGGCAAGTACTTCGACACGGAATTCAACTTCAACGGCCAGCGGCGCGAGGTGGTCGAGGGCTACTACACCCACGTCGTGACCGACATGGCCGAGGAATGGCTCAACCGCCCGCGCGGCGACAAGCCGTGGCTGCTCATGATCGGCCACAAGGCCCCGCATAGCTTCTATTATCCTGAGCCGAAATACGAGAACGCTTTCGACGACGTGCGCATCCCGTACCCGGAAACCGCCTTCATGCTCGACGACAAGCCCGCCTGGATCAAGGACCGGCTCCGCACCTGGCACGGCATCTACGGCCCGCTGTTCGACTGGCGCAAGGAGTTTCCCGACGACCGCCCCGAGGCCGTCAAGGACTTCGAGGCGATGACCCGTGCCTATTGGGGGACGCTGATCAGCGTCGACGACAGCGTAGGCCGGCTCTACAAGCTGCTCGAAGAACGCGGCGAACTGGACAACACGGTCTTCGTCTTCATGTCGGACAACGGCATCCTCAACGGCGAGCACGGCATGGTAGACAAGCGGACGATGCACGAGCCGAGCATCCGTGTACCGTTGGTCGTTCGCTATCCGGGCCTGACGGCGCCGGAGAAGCCGAAGGTAATCGCCGAGCAGGTGCTCACCACGGACATGGCCCCGAGCATCCTGGAGCTGTGCGGCGCGCCGCCCTTGAAGGACATTCACGGCCGCTCCTGGGTCCGACTCGTCCAGCGGGGCGACCGCGGCTGGCGAAAGAGCTGGTTCTATCACTACAACTACGAAAAGCAGTTTCCTTACACGCCCAACGTTCGCGGCGTGCGGACCGACACGTGGAAATACGTTCACTATCCGCACGGCGACGGCAGCCCCGACCGCCACATGGCCGAACTCTACAACATCGAGTTCGATCCGGAGGAACGCTACAACCTGATCGATAACCCGAAGTACGCCGGCGTGGTGAAGGAGTTGAAGGCCGAGCTGGCCCGTACGATGAGGCAGGCCGGCCTGACGCCGGCGACGGACAAGATGCCGCTCGACGAAGGCATCAAGTCCGAGCTGCCGGAGGAATCGATCCGCTGATCGCCCTCCACGACAATCTCGTAACTTTCAGGAGATTCTCATGCCGACACTACGTCGTTGTGTCCTGATGCTTCTGGCGCTGCTGTGCGCCGTCGGTTCGATGCGAGCGAAGGGCGTCGAGAAGCCCCGCGTGATCGTCTCGACGGACATCGGCGGCAGCGACCCGGACGACTTTCAGTCGATGGTTCATTACCTCGTCTACGCCGACCGGTTCGACACGGAGGGACTGATCAGCTCACCGCCGCACGCCGGCCGGGCCGAGCACATCCTCGAAGCCCTCGAAGCCTACGAGCACGACTACTCCAACCTGCGTACCTGGTCGCCCGAGTACCCTTCGCCTCAAGCCCTGCGGGCGACTGTTCGCCAGGGCGCGATCGATCCACAGGCCGGCGACACTCCGCCCGAGACGATCAGCGACGGCGCGAAACTCATCATCGAGCGCGCACACGCCGACGATCCGCGCCCCGTCTGGGTCCTCGTGTGGGGTTCGATCACCGACGTCGCCCAGGCCGTCCACAAAGACCCCACCATCAAGGCCAAACTGCGGATCTATTCCATCGGCTCGTGGAACACCCGCCAGGACCCCAAGGCCAGGGACTATCTCTACACGAACCACCCCGACCTGTGGTGGATCGAAAGCGACACGACGTTTCGCGGCATGTACATGGGCGGCCGGCAGAGCGGCGACTTGGGCAACCGGAGCTTTCCGGCCGAGCACGTCAAGGGCCACGGCCGGCTGGGCGAGCTGTTCATGGCCAAGAAGGCCGACATCAAGATGGGCGACACGCCAAGCGTGCTCTATATGCTGCACGGCGATCCCGACCGCCCGGAAACCGAGCACTGGGGCGGCGCCTTCGTTCGCCCCGACCCGCAGGGCAGACCCACCTACTGGTACGACGACCCCAGCGACGAGAATCGCGACCACGACCGAAACGGCGCCAGGACCGTCAACAAGTGGCGCGCCGACTACCTGCACGACTGGCAGCAGCGTATGGATCGGGCCAAACAGGCCAAGGCTGAGGATCGATGACAAGACGGCCGCTACTACATGGCGGCTGGTCGGGACGGACCCTGCCTCTCAACGAACAGCGGGCAGACCGATCGGTCCGATATACTCGCGGGCGACGACGATGTCGTCGAACCAGACCCGGCTGACGTGCCCGGGGGGCGCTTTGGTGATGTACAGCAGCAGCCACAGGAAGTTCAGGTTCAACTCCTCACTGCTGCGCCAGCGGAGCCCTTCGAAGGGCGCTGCGTCCGGATCGGGGTGGAAGCTGTCCCACACCCACCTGCCGCGTGGGAACCCCGGCCCCAGATGACTGACGGGCTGGCCGTCCTTGATCCAGGGCCTCCCGTCGATCCAGATCGCCTGTTCGCCGTTGCTCTGGCCCGGCGGGTCATTCATCTTCATCATCAGCTCGACGCAGATCCACCGGCCGCGATCGACCTTCAGGGCAGGGTCGTTGATGAAGTCGTTGCCCCACGACCGGCCCCCGGGCGCCGAACGCATGCCCATCCAGTACGAGTAGAAATCCCATCGCCACCTCTCGCCGAAGGGCTCGACGCCCGTGCTGAACCGCTCGTCGCCGCGCGGGCTCGTCCCGGCCCCGCCCTGCGGCCACGGCGTCGAGGGATGGTATCCGCCCAGATGGACGAAGTGATGGATGGGAAAACAATCCGGATCGAACTTGACGTAGAAGCGAAGGAAGAGCTTGTCGTGGCCCGGCAGAAGCCGTCGGTACAGGTGCCCGCCCGTGCTGTGGCCACCGACGTGCGTCATCAGCAGCGAGCGCTGCCCCGAACTGACCGGCGAAACGTCGGCCGAAAGCGACATGATCTCGGCGTTCTGCACGCTCTCCCATCGCGCCGCCACCGCATCGAGTGATTCCGCCTCGAAGTTCTCCGTGAACACGACGTTCGAATCATCTGCGAGACCGACGTCACCGGGATACCTGTGAGCCAAACCCTGCAGACCGTCGGCGGCGCATAGAGCCGCCCCTGCAAGACAAAGCCAACATGCCGCCGAAGTGCTCAACCTCATCAGTAAACCTCAGGCACGAAGGTCTGGTCGGTAATCGGCGGACGGACGTAGCCCTTCTCTTCCTGTCGCGGCGGCAGCTCGATGGGAGCGGGCGTCAGGTCCCGATACGGAATCTGGCTGAGCAGGTGATGGATGCAGTTCAGGCGCGCCCGCCGCTTGTTGTCGGCCGCCACCACATACCACGGGGCCTGCTTGATGTCCGTATGCTGGAACATCTCGTCCTTGGCCTTCGAATACTCCACCCACCGCGCGCGAGACTCCAGGTCCATCGGGCTGAGCTTCCACCGCTTGACCGGATCGTCGATCCGGGCCTGGAATCGCTGCTCCTGCTCCTCGTCCGAGACGGAAAACCAGTATTTGATCAGGATGATGCCGGAACGGATCAGCATCCGTTCGAATTCCGGACAGGACCGGAAGAACTCCTGGTACTCCTGTTCCGTGCAGAATCCCATCACGCGCTCGACGCCGGCCCGGTTGTACCAGCTTCGGTCGAACAGCACCATCTCGCCGGCCGCCGGCAGATGCGCGACATACCGCTGGAAATACCACTGCGACCTCTCCCGCTCGGTCGGCGTCGCCAACGCCGCCACCCGACAGATGCGCGGGTTCAACTGCTGCGTGATGCGCTTGATCACCCCGCCCTTGCCGGCCGCGTCGCGACCCTCGAACAGGACCACCACCTTCAGACCCTTGTGCCTGATCCACTCCTGCAGCTTGACCAATTCGATCTGGAGTTCGTTGAGCTCGCGCTCATAGACCTTCTTCTTGACCCTGCGAGGGTCCTTCTTCTGAGGCTCGATGAATCGGGCCGCACCACCGTCGCAAGCCGGGGCGGCTTTGACCGACTTCGATCGTTGACCGGGCTTTTTCGTGTTCACACATCATCCTTCAGGGCAATGTCCGACGGTCACCTGCCACTACACTAACCGCATCTGGCAGGTCCTGGCAATAGAATCTGTCGGACAGATGAACCCTTGACTTGACCGGCGAGGAACCACCCGCTTCCTTCTGGCACGGAAAGCCCCTTTGAATCGGCCCTCCTCCGCCACAGCCACCGGAACGGAGAGGGCAGCATTCGCGAGAAGAGCCGGCTCCCCGCGAGGCATGGCCTCGGACGGTCGGTTGACAGGGGCCGATGAACCGGTAGACTCATTGGCTAGGGCGAAGTCATGAGCTTCCCGCTCGCATGGAGGTCGCTGGGTGGCGCAACGTAAAATGACCTGACGTCTCCGGAACGAAGAGAAGTCCATCACGGTTATAGACAGGAGCCCGCGATGAAACGTAAGGCAACAAGACGCAGAACTGCTCCGATCTCCGCTCTCCTGCTTGCAGCGGGCGCCGTTGCGCTCCTGGCGGCAAGGGGAGCCGTCGCCTCGGATCACCTGCACCGCGTGCGACTGCACCACGTCCTGGACACCCAGCAAGTCGAGGTGTATGTTCGTGACGAACACTTCACAACGTACAACTATGGAGAGAACGTGCGGACCCCCTACCTGTGGCCGGTGTACGCGGAAGGACAGGTCGCGATCACGCGGAACTGGCCCATGGGGCAGGACAAGCCCGTCACCAGCACGGACCACCGACACCACCGGTCCATCTACCTGACGTTTGGGGACGTAAACGGTCTTGATTTCTGGCACCGGGAGCGTATACGCACGCGGGAGGTCAAGACGGGTTCGGGCCGAACCTACGCCTGGATTCGGGCCCGGAATGAATGGCTGGCCCCCGATGGCCGGCCCGTGCTTGATGAAGTACAGGAGTACCGTTTTCACGATACGCCGGCCTCGGCGCGGACGTTCGACGTGATCGCGACGTTTGCTGCATCCTACGGGGACGTCACTTTCGGCGATGACAAGGAGGGTTTGTTCGCCATCCGCATTCGGCCGGAGATCCAGGGTGATCGAGCCGGGGTGCTCACCAACGCCGAGGGCCGCCAAGGCGAGAAGAACGTGTATGGGACTCCGTCCAGATGGATGGACTATTCCGGCCCCGTCGAGGGCGCCGGTCACCGCGGGGTCGCCATTCTCGACCATCCATCCAGCTTTCGGCATCCCCCGGCGTGGCACGTTCGGGACTACGGTCTGGCCACCGCCAATCCATTCGGCCTCTCTTCGGTCGCCCGGCTCGACCGCGACGGAACGCACGTGCTGAAGAAGGGCGAAACACTGACGTTCATATACCGCGTCTACGTCCACTCCGGCGACGTCGAGCAGGCCCGGGTGGCCCAGCAATACGACGAATTCGCGGCCCTGTCCTTCTCTCCGGACGGGTCCGTCCGACCGATTCGCGCCCTTCTTGTCACCGGGGGCGGATGGCACGATTTCGAGGCGCAGGAGAAGATCCTGACCGAAGGATTGAGCGAGCGTCTGAACGTCGAATGGGAGATCGAGTTCGAGGCCGGCACCGATCCGGCGCACGAGTCGGCGCGCTTCAGCGACCCGGCCTGGATCGATGGCTTCGACGTTGTGATCCACAATCACAGCCTGTCCCGAGTGGCCGATCACGCCCAGACCGCCTCCCGCATCATACAGGCCCATCGACGGACTGGAACACCTGCGGTGGTCATCCACGGCGCGCTGCATAGCTTCCGTCATGCGGACGACTGGCATCGTTTCACGGGTGTCGTGACGACCCGCCATGAGGGCAATCGCCCGTTCGAGGTCAAAAACCTCAAGCCGGACCACCCGATTATGAAAGCCTGCGGGCCCACATGGCGAACACCCGGCGGCGAGTTGTACATCATCGAGGAGATCCAACCTACCGCAACCGGCCTTGCCGAGGCCTTCGGCGTTGACACGAAGAAGGACCACGTCGTTATCTGGACCAATCGATACGACAGTGTCCGGGTTTTTGGCACCAGTATCGGTCATCATAACGAAACCATGGCGAGTCCGACATATCTCGACCTCCTCGCTCGCGGCGTGTTATGGGCCGTCGATCAACTGGGCGAATGACCGACGATGGCAGAACGGATGCAAGAATCACGTCCGATCCGGCCAGTGGGGCCGTGGATGTAGAGCCCGACGTCGGGAGGATTCGGCTCGTCTTCGATCGTGCCATGAAGCAGGATTCCTGGACCCTATGGATGTCGGAGCAGGGGGAACTGCCGCCGCTGCAAAGGGTCGAAAGCACTCCCTGGACCAGTCCTCGAGTGTTTGAGGTCCGAGTCGGAAGCCTGTCGCCCGGGACAGCTTACGCGATCCAGTTGAACAGCCCGACCAGACAGGGATTCCAATCCGAGGACGGAGCGGCGCTGCCGATCACGGTCGTTGCGTTCACCGTGGCGGGCGCCATGGGGAACATTCTGTACGTGCGTCAGGAGATCGTTGCGGTACCGGAATTGGGAGCCAACCAGACGATCCCGATTGGAAAGATCTTCGTGATGACCGGGGACGGCCGGGGACAAATTCCTTTCATCGATCCGGGCACGTACGTGCACGCCGGGACGCCCTGGTAGCCGCTCGACGGGCGCCAGACGGTCGTCGAGACCATGAGCCTGATGGAAGGCAACCGCCTCGCCTCGCACCCAAGCCTCACGCCGGACGGCCGCTACTGCGTCGGACTCAGCCAGCACGCTTACTGCAACCCCGCCGAGAAGATCGAGGGGTGCGGCTTCGACACGATCGCCGTACTGGACTGCGAGAACCCTGCCATGCCGGTGGCCCTCTGGGAACCGACAAAGATGCAGGGACAGTACGCCAAGCAGCCCAAGCTGTCGCGCGATGGGAATTGATCCGTCTGAGGGGCAACCCATCACGATTGCGATGCGATGACACCACCACCCGGCTTGACCGAAGGTGAACCTTCGGCCACAGCACGCGTATGAGTTGGCCGGCCAGTGCTTCGGTTGTATCCGAAGCACGACGTGACGCGCGAGGGCTCTCGCGATCCAAACGATAGTGGGCGGATCGGGAGAAGAGAAAGGAGTACCACTTTGGCGTCGCTTGGCACTATCATGGCACCTGACGACGGTCCGGAGGACTGTCGGACAGTGGCTCTCATCAGAGGCGTCCCCAATGCCTCCACTGAACCGGGCATTGGGTGACGAGCGCTGTACGGACGCCGGTTCGGGTGGGCAAACGGATGATCTCGTCGGATGCACAGGATTTGCGCCGCAGGCTGCTGACTGGAGCCGTGGTCTGCATTGCCGCTGTGCTCGGATGGATGCCACCCGTGCAGGCGGTGGGTCTGGACGCAACGGGAAGCCAATTCCGAAGGGGTCAGTACGATGCCTCTCTCGACGCGGCGAAACGAGCGATCGCTGAGTCCGCGTACCAACCTCAATGGCGTGTGCTATGGATCGAGTCCCTGCTGGCTCTGGGCCAATACGAGGAGGCCGCGGACAAGATCGGCTCAGTGCTGATTCAGTACCCGCTGAACCTCACGCTCTTGAAGCTTGCCCACACGGCGTACACAGACAACGGCCAAGCCGATCTGGCCAGGGAGATGCTCGAGAAGATCTACCGGATCGCCTCGGCCAGACGTCTGGCATTCGTCTCAAACACCGATCTGGTGGCCCTCGGGCAGGCGCTTCTGCTGTTGGGGGCCGAACCACGCACTGTCTTGCGGGATTTCTACAACCGGGCTCTCCAGAACGATCCCAACTGTCGTGAGGCGTATCTGGCGGCCGGCGATTTGGCGATGACCAAACAGGATTACGAACTGGCGGCAGAGCAATTCGGCAGAGCGCTCGAACGCTTCGGTGATGATCCGGACATGCACTGTGGCTTGGCCAGGGCCTTCTATTACAGCGACCGCCGGACCATGATGCAGCATTTGGATGCGGCCCTGTTCGTCAATCCGAGGCACGCACCGTCCTTGATTCTGCTGGCTGAGCATCAGATCGACTGCGAGGACTACGACGGGGCCGCCAAGTCACTGGACCGCGTGCTGGCCGTCAATCCCTGGCGGCCGGAGGCGTGGGCCTATCGCTCGCTGCTGGCCCACCTGGCGGGCGATCCCAACGAGGCGGCCGCCTGTCGCGCCAAGGCGCTGAAGTTCCGCCCGGCCAATCCGCTGGTGGACCATCTGCTTGGGACCAAACTCTCGCAGAAGTACCGATTTGCCGAGGGCAGCGTCTACCAGCGCCGCGCGCTGGAATCCGACCCGAACTTTCTTCCGGCTGCCATCCAGTTGGCCGAAGACCTGCTACGGCTCGGAGACGATGAGCCGGGCTGGAAACTCGCCCGACAGGTCGCCGATGCCGACCCGTACAACGTCAAGGCGTACAACCTGGCCACCCTGCACGACAGCATGTCGAAGTTCAAGACGCTGGAGGCCGACGGATTCGTGTTGCGGATGAGCGAACGCGAAGCAGCGATCTATGGGGACAGGGCTTTGGCGCTGTTGAAAGAGGCCAAAGAAGAGCTGTGCGAGAAGTACGGCCTGCAACTTGACCGGCCCGTGATCGTCGAGCTGTTTGCCAATCCACAGGACTTTGCGGTGCGCACGTTCGGCATGCCCGACGTCGATGGCTACCTCGGCGTCTGCTTCGGCAACGTCATCACGGCCAACAGTCCCAAGGCCCAGAGACCTGCGAACTGGCAAGCCGTGCTGTGGCACGAGTTCGCTCACGTCGTGACGCTGAACCTGACGAAGAACAGGATGCCGCGATGGCTGAGCGAGGGGATCTCGGTCTATGAGGAGTTGCAGCGGAACCCGACGTGGGGCCAGCGGATGAATCCGACGTATCGCCGGATGATCCTGGACGGAGAACTGACGCCGATCGGCAAGCTCAGCGGCGCCTTTCTGAACCCGCCGACGCCGATGCACCTGCAGTTTGCTTACTATCAATCGGCGCTCGTGGTCGAGTTTCTCATCGAGCGTTTCGGCCTGGATGCCATCAAGGCGATCCTCGCCGATCTGGGCGATGGCGAGGAAATCAACACGACTCTCGCCAGGCACACCGCGCCTCTGGCGCAGATCGAGCGACGGTTCGCGGCCTTCGCGCAGAAGCGCGCCGAGGGTTTGGCACCGGACGCCGACTGGGAGCAGCCGAGCGCCGAACAGGTCGATCCTGCCAATCCCGATGCGGTAGCGGAATGGTTGGCCAGGCGTCCCAACAGCTTCTGGGCCTTGCGGCTCCAGGCTCGCATGTTCCTGGCCGGCCAGCGATGGGAAGAGGCAAAGAAGCCGCTTGAGAAGCTGATCGACCTTTATCCTGGGCACACTGGTGAGGGCAACGCATATCAGCTCCTGGCGGCTGTGCATCGCGCGCTTGGCGAGACCGAGCGGGAATGCAACGTGCTGAGCAGGCTGGCGGAGATGTCTAGCGATGCGGCCGACGCTTATACGCGGCTGATGGAGATCGCGACAGAACAGAAGGCATGGGACCAGGTCGTAGAGAATGCCGAGCGGTATCTGGCCGTCTACCCCATGCTGGGCAAGGTCTACGAGTCGCTCGGTCGGGCCGCGGAGGAACTCGGGCGTCGCGAACGGGCCGTCGATGCCTATCGGCGGCTGCTTCTGCTGGAGCCGGCCGACCCCGTTGAGGTTCATTATCGACTGGCTCGACTGCTTCGACATGACGAGCCGAGCGATGCCAGACGCCACATTCTTGAGGCCCTCGCCGATGCCCCGCGCTTTCGAGAGGGACATCGATTGCTTCTGGAACTACTCGACGACGCACAGGACACGCCGTCTTCGACAGATCAGGGAGGTGCGCAATGACCAGGAGACGATGGTTTCTCGCGGCACTGGTTGTCTCGGCTGTCGGAGGGACGCTGGTGTTCGCCCAGCGGTATTACGATCGCCGGGGCGTGCCCGACTGGCAGCCGGACAAGGAGTTCGCTCACGATGTGTTCACCTTCGTGCGGATCCAGTACTCCTCCGGGTACGGAGGCGGTGGATTCGGCCCCGGTCGTGGCCGGCGGGGCTTCGGGGGAAGGGGGGGGCGCTGGGCCACCGATTACCCCGACAGCGATCTGAACTTCTCCTATCGTCTCCAGCAACTGACGTCGCTGGAGGTCAATCCGGACGGCCTGGTCCTTGAACTGACGGACCCGGAACTCTTCAACTATCCGTTCATCTACATCGTCGAGCCCGGCTACCTCGTGTTCACTGATGAGGAGGTTGTGGCCCTGCGGAACTACCTGCTCAACGGCGGGTTCCTGATGGTCGATGATTTCTGGGGCCAGGAGGAGTGGTACAACTTCTATTATGAGATGAAGCGGGTCTTCCCCGACCGCGAGCCGGTCGATCTGCCGCTGAGCCATCCGATCTTTCGTGCGGTGTTCGAGCTGAAGGAGAAGCCTCAGGTCCCCAGTGTGGGCATCGCGATCCGCGGCCGACCGTATGGCATTACCTGGGAACGCGAGGACGCCCGCGAGCCGCACTACAGGGCCCTCTTCGACGACAAGGGCCGGATGATGGCGATCATCTGCCACAACACCGACCTGGGCGATGGATGGGAAGAGGAAGGCACAGACGAATGGTTCTTCCGCGAGTTCTCGGAGAAGAAGGCCTACCCGATGGGGATCAACATCGTGTTCTATGCGATGACTCGGTGAGACCGTGTCCGGTGACACGCACCACAGACGAGAAAGGACGATGATCTTGACGACGCAGACGTACGAATCAGAGCGGGAGGCAGTCGAGCAGCTCAAGGAGGCCCGCCAACGGATGGGGGCCGAACTGGCCAAGGTCGTGATCGGCCAGGAGGACGTGATCGAGCAACTGATCGTCGCGGTGCTGGCCGGCGGGCATTGCCTGCTCACGGGCGCGCCGGGCCTGGCCAAGACGCTCTTGATCAAGTCGCTCTCGCAGTTGTTCGACCTGAAGTTCCAGCGGATTCAGTTCACGCCCGACCTGATGCCTGCCGACATCACGGGCACCGAGATCCTCCAGCAGACCGACCACGAACGGACCATGACGTTCGTCCAGGGCCCGATCTTCGCGAACATGATCCTCGCCGACGAGATCAATCGTACGCCGCCCAAGACCCAGGCCGCCCTTCTCGAAGCGATGCAGGAGCACCACGTCACAGCGGCGGGCGTCAGCCACGCCCTGAGCGAGCCATTCTTCGTCTTCGCCACGCAGAACCCGATCGAGATGGAGGGCACCTACCCGCTGCCCGAGGCGCAGCTCGACCGGTTCATGTTCAATGTCTGGGTCGGATACCTTTCGGAGGACGATGAAGTCGCCGCCGTGCGCCAGACCACGACGACCGAGACCGAGCCGATTGAGCCGCTCTTTGCCGGGGACGACCTGGTGCGGTTCCACAGTGTCGTGCGGCGCGTGCCCATCGCCGAAGACGTGGTGCGCTACGCCGTGCGCATTGCCGCCGCATCGAGACCAAGCCCCGACAACCCGCTCGACTTCGTCAATGAGTGGGTCACCTGGGGCGCCGGGTTGCGGGCTTCGCAGTACATGGTGCTCGGGGGCAAGGCGCGGGCGCTGCTCTACGGGCGGGCCCACGTGACGTTTGAGGACATCCGGGCCTTGGCCCATCCGGTGCTTCGACATCGCGTGCTGATCAACTACCGCGCAGAGGCCGAGGGCGTCACGACGGACAATCTGATCGACCGCCTGCTGAAATCAGTCAAGGAAAGCGGCAAATGACGGAAGTGCCGACTCCATTCGAGTCCCGCACAACGAGCGGGATGATCGATCCGGCCGCATTGATGAAGATCCGGTCGATGGAGCTGCGTGCCAAAGGCGTCGTCCAGGGGTTCCTCAGAGGCATCCATCGAAGTCCCTATCACGGCTTCTCCGCCGAGTTCACCGAGTATCGCCAATACAGCGCTGGCGACGATCCGCGCTACGTCGATTGGCGCGTCTACGCGCGAAGCGACCGGTTCTACATCAAGAAGTTCGAGGACGAGACCAACCTGCGCTGCCACCTGCTGATCGACCACAGCCGCTCGATGGGGTACGGGTCCATCGGCTACACCAAGAGCCAATACGCAGGCACCCTGGCCGCGACGCTGGCGTATTTCCTCTTCCGGCAAGGCGACGCTGTCGGTCTGGCTACGTTCGACGACCGGATCACACAGTACATGCCGCCCCGCAACCGGCCGAGCTATCTGCGTCGGCTGATGGCGGCGCTCGATGTGGACCCGCAGGGCCGCGCCACCGACCTGGGACCGCCGCTGCAGCGTCTGGCCCGGATGTTGACCAAACGCGGACTGATCGTATTGATCTCCGATCTGCTGACCTCGATCGACTGGCTCGAATCGGACCTGGGCTATCTGTCGGCCGGCGGGCACGACGTCGTCGTGTTCCAGGTGCTGGACCCGGCGGAGTTGAACTTCGACTTCGACGCGCCCGCCCTCTTCCGCGACCTCGAATCGGGTCGTGACATGTACGTCGATCCACCCGCCGCACAGAAGGGCTACAAGCGCATGCTCGAGGCGCACCTGGACAAGGCCCGAACCGCGTGCCGGCGCCTGGGGATCGACTACCATCTGTTCGCAACGGACCGTCCATTCGACCTGGCCCTGCTGGAGTTCCTGCAGGACCGGATGCGCCGCCACAAGCAACAGGTCCGACGGGCGCAGGGCTCGCACGCCGGGAGGAGGACATGAGCTTTCTCTATCCACTGCTCCTGGCCGGGATCGCCGCGATCGGCGTGCCGATCGTCCTGCACATGATCCGCCGCCATACGCGGAAACGCGTGACGTTCAGCTCGCTGATGTTCGTGCGGACGACGGCGCCGCGTCTGCGGAATCGCAGCCGGGTGGAGAATCTGCCGCTGCTGATCCTACGCTGTCTGCTGCTGATCCTTCTGGCGGTGGCGTTCGCCCGCCCGCTGTTCTCCCGGCAGGAACCTGAGGCGGTCGTGCGCGCGGGCCGGCGAATCGTTTTGCTCGTCGACACCAGCGCCTCGATGCGTCGCAGCGGACTCTGGGACCAGGCCATCGACGAGGTCCGCTCGGTGCTGCGCAGCGTCGAGCCGATGGACCGCCTGTGCCTGATGACTTTCGACCGAAGCGCGCGCATACAGATCGGCTTCGAGCAGTGGGCCGGCCTGGACGTGCCGCAGCGCACTGCGGCGGTGATCGACTGCCTTTGGGACTTGTCGCCCGGCTGGGCGGCAACGGACCTGGGGCGGGCCCTCGTGGCCGCGGCCGAAGCCGTTGAGGATGATGAAGTCCACGACGATCGACAGCGGGTCGGACCGCGACAGATCGTACTGATCGGCGATGTGCAGCAGGGAAGCCGCCTCGATGCGCTTCACACGTATGAATGGCCCGCTGCAACGGAACTGACCGTTCGCCCTGTTGACTCGCGCGGTTTGACCAACGCCACCCTCGAATGGGTGGTCCACCACGATCGTCTGGCAAGCCCGGACGGCAACGAGGCCTTCCGCATTCGCGTGAGCAACTCGTCCGAAGCGACCACCGAACAGTTCCAGTTGCGATGGGGCGCTCAGGCCACAGCGATGCAGATCTATGTGCCGCCGGGCACGAGTCACGTCGTCCAGATCCCGCCGCCCCCCGACCCTTCGGTCACTGGTCGCCTCATCCTGACCGGCGACGATCACGACTTCGACAACACGCTTTACATCGCGCCGCGCCTTCAACAGCAGATCGACATTCTCTATATCGGCCGCGACGATCCCAACGATCCGCAGGGCATGCTGTTCTACCTGCGTCAGGCGTTCGGAACAGCGGACGCTCGCGTAACAGGTCGCTTGGGCGAAGAGGCATTGAGTGTCGATGAGATCGCGGCGGCGCATCTGATCGTCATAGCCGACGTGGTCGGCCCGGAGAGCGTGGCAGCCCTTCGCCAGCACATCGTCGCCGGCCGGACCACCCTGCTGGCCATGAAGTCGCCAAACGCTGCCGCGGCACTGGGCGGCCTAACCGGCGTCCGTAATATCGAAGCGGAGGAGGCGGACCCCGGCCGATACGCGATGCTCGGACGAATGGAGTTCGCCCACCCTGTGCTGTCGGCTTTCAGCGACCCGCGCTTTGGCGACTTCACCAGGATTCACTTCTGGCGACATCGTCGCGTCGATCTCGCCGGCCTGCCCGACGCCCACGTTTTGGCCTGGTACGACAGCAACGATCCGGCTTGGTTTGAAGTACCGGTCGGCTCAGGGACGTTGCTTGTCTTGACCGGAGGCTGGCACCCGGCCGACAGCGATCTGGCCCTGTCTTCGAAGTTCGTTCCGCTGCTCTATAGCATCCTGGAATACGGCGGCGTCCGAATGGAGACACAGGCACAGTACGTTGTCGGCGATCCGGTGCCCGTGACCGGTCCGGGCGGACCGCGAGCGGATGTACGAGTTCGAAAACCCGACGGCGCGACCGTTGCCCTCGACGCAGGCGTTGATACGTTCACCGAGACGGACGTGCCGGGAATCTACGGCGTCGAATCCGCCGACGAGACAACGTGGTTTGCGGTCAACGTGGCCGCATCAGAGGGCCGGACCGACCCGATGCCCCTCGAAGATATCGAGAGACTGGGGCTCTCGATGAAGACGCCTGGGCCGGCTGCCACCGGACAGGTTGCGAAGACCACGATTCACACAGGGTTGGTGGAAACGGAAGGCCGGCAGAAGCTCTGGCGGTGGGTGTTGGTTGCCGCTTTGGTTGTGCTATTGATGGAGATCTGGCTGGCGGGCCGCCTGACCCGAACGGCGACAGAGTCTCAGGGGGAACAGCTATGATCGAGCACTCGCTTCGTAGACAACTCGAACCGATCGTGACGCGCCGAAGGCGTCTCGACCTCGCATGGTGTCTGTCGCTCCACTGGCTCATCACCGCCGTCATAGGGCTGGCGCTGATTGGCGCCGCCTGGCTCTGGGACTGGAGACTGTCCGTTGCCCTGGGTCTTTGGGGCATTGCCGTTGGCGTGGCGACAATCATGGCCTTCTGGCGATGCGAGCGTGTCGGACCCGATTACCAGGCCATCGCGCGGGACATCGAATGGCGCCACCCCGATCTCCAGGCCCTCTTATTAGCCGCCATCGAGCTGAAGCCACAGGGTCCGGGCGGCCGCCTGGGCTATCTCCAGACGCAGGTGCTCAGGGAGGCCGTCGTTCATGCGACGAACCATGACTGGCTCGAAAGCATTTCGCCGAGGACCGTGGCGCTGGCCCATGCGAGTTGGATTGCGGCTCTGTTGCTCCTGGTCGCTGTGTTCTCGCAGATGCTGCCCTCGATGTCTTTGCTGCCGCAGGGCCGTCGCGGTATCCTGGCGTCCAGAGGCTACGACGTAGAGATCACGCCGGGCGATACCACCGTCGAAGCCGGAAGTCCCGTGGTGATCGTCGCGCGATTCGACGGACAGGTTCCGTCGGAGGTCAGCCTCTCTTTTGGTGCGGCCGGGCAAGCACAACAGCAGGTGCTGCTGACCCGAAGTGTGGATGACGCCGTGTTCGGAGGCGTCATTCAGGATGTTCGATCCGATCTGCTCTATCACGTTGAATACGACGGCCGGCGAAGCAGCAATTACAGGATCCACGTATACGACCGCCCACGACTGGTTCGAGCCGATGCGAAGATCGTCTTCCCGGCCTATACGAACCTGCCTGAGAAGACCATCCACGACACGCGACAGATCAGCGTGGTCGAAGGATCGCACGTCACGCTGACGTTTACGCTGAGCAAGCCGGTCGCGACCGCGCGTCTGGCTCCCCGGACGGGCATCGCCCTGGCTCTGAGCATGGACGCCGAGGTTCCGAATGTTCTGACGACGTCCTTCACGACCGAGAAGAGCGAACGGTACGAACTGCTTGTGGCGGACGCCCAGGGACTGGAGAACGAGTTCCCCCCGCGCTTCGCGATCGACGTCCACAAGAACCTGCCGCCCGAAGTCAAGCCGGTGTTCCCCAATCGTGATGTTGCCGCGTCTGCTCTCGAAGAGCTGGATCTTCGGGCGGAGGTCTCCGACGATTACGGCGTGACCAATTTCGGACTGACGTACACACTTGCCGGCGTGCAGAGCCGCGAGATCGCGATGGGCGATTCCTCGGTCTCACCCAGCGGGACGATTCAGTACCTGCTGGCTCTCGAAGAACTGGGGGCCGTGCCCGATCAACTGCTGACGTACTACTTCTGGGCCGACGACGTGGGGCCGGACGGCACGCCTCGCCGGACCGCCAGCGACATCTACTTCGCCGAGATTCGTCCCTTCGATGAGGTCTTCGTTGAAAACCAGTCGTTCCAGGATCGACGAAGCCAACAGCAGCAACGCCAGGACGGACAGCAGCAGGGCCGCCAGACAGAAGAACTGATCGAGATGCAGAAGCAGATCATCATCGCCACGTGGAATATCAAGCAGCAGACCGACCTCTCCGGCAACCTCGGCGACCGCGCCGACGATCTCGACGTCGTCCGCCAGTCGCAGGCCGATGCGTTAGAACGTGCCCAATCGGCGCTGGCCGAAGCGGAAGACCCCTCGGCTGGCCAGGCCCTCCAGGCAGCCGCCGAACATATGACGGATGCTGTGCACCATCTGACCCTGGCGGGGGCGAGCCATGCCTCGCCCCTGCTCGACGCACTGGACGCCGAGCAGGCGGCCTACCAGGAACTGCTCAAGCTCAGACAGCGCGAGCACCAGGTCGCGCGAGGACAAGACTCCGATCGCGGCAGTGATCCCGGTTCGGCCCGATCCCAGCAGCAGTTGCAGCAACTGCAACTGACCGAACAGGAAAGCCGCTACGAAACGGAGCGCCACGCCCAATCCCAACGGCAGACAGCCCAGCGGGAAGACCTACAAGTGCTCAATCGGCTCGGCGACCTTGCCCGGCGACAGAACGACATGAGCGAGCGGCTGCGAGAGGCCGAGGCCGCCCTGCGGCAGGCTCGCAACGAGCAGGAGCGACAGGAGACCCTCCGGGAACTCCGACGCCTGCGGGACGAGCAACTCGAAGCCCTGCGCGACGTGGATGAGCTTCAGGCCAGGATGGACCAGTCGCAGAACCGCCAGCGAATGGCTGACGCCCGACAGCAGCTCGACGATTCGCGTTCGCAGATTCAGCAGTCGGCCCAGGAGCTTGAAGAGGGCAGGGTTGCTCAGGCCATCACGTCAACCACGCGCGCGCAGCGCCAACTCGAAGAGATGCGCGAAGAGTTTCGGCGCAACACGTCGAGTCGGTTCTCCGAGGAGATGCGTGACATGCGCGATCGCGCCCAGCAGCTCGACCGGCGGCAGGACCGGATTGCCGAGCAGATGGAGCAGCAACAGGACTCGGGCCGCAGGACGCTCGCCGACAGCGATACAGCCGATGGCAGCCTGACCGAGCAGGTTCAGCAACAGCGAAGAGAAGTCGAAGAGTTGATCGAGCAGATGAGAGACGTGAGCGATCAGGCGGAGGTCGCCGAACCCCTCCTTTCGCGCAGGCTCTACGACACGCTTCGCCGGGCCAGCACGGAGAACCTCGACCGGGCCCTCGAAGCCACGGGCCAGTTGCTGGAGCGGAACTTCCTGCCCGAAGCTCAGGAGATCGAGCGACGGGCGGCCAGGGGAATCCGCGAACTTCGCGAAGGTGTCGAAGAGGCCGCCGAGGGCGTGCTGGGCGATGAGGCCGAATCGCTGCGGCTGGTCCGCCAGCAACTCGATGAATTGATCGAGCAAGTCGGTGAGGAAGCTGCTCGTGCGGGGAGGCCGTCCCAGGCCGATCCGGCCAGCGATGTTGATACAGGGCGGCAGCCGGGCGCGCCGCGTGATGCGGAGCGCCCGCAAGACGACGACGCCAGGACCGCCCGGGCAGGCGAGTCGTCCGACCGGCCGAGCGACGATGCCCGGGGACCGCTCACTGGCGGCGACTATCGTCAGTGGTCCGACCGACTCCGCGATGTGGAGGAGATGCTGACCGAGCGCGACCTTCGCGAGGACGTGGCCAGGGTCCGGGACCGGGCCCGCACCGTGCGGACTGAATTCGTGCGTCACAGAAGAGAACCCCAGTGGGATCTTGTGCAGCAGGAGATTATGAGACCTCTCGTGGAACTGCGAGGCAGGCTTGCCGACAGGCTCGCGCAGCTTGAGTCGGACAAGGCCCTGGTCCCCATCGACCGCGACCCGGTGCCCGACCGTTATGCCGAACTGGTCCGCAGCTACTTCGAGAACCTCGGGGGGGAGGCGCGATGAAACTGTTGGCGACGGTCACCATCCCGCAGACGGTCTGGGTCTGGCCGGCGGCGATTCTGGCGCTGGTAGCGACGGGGCTGCTGGTCTGGACGTACCGGCGCAGTCCGCGCAGCGACCCGACGGGGAGAATCGCCTTTGTCGTGAAGCTGCTGGTCGTCTTCGTTCTGGCGACGTGTTTGATCGAGCCGCTTTGGAGTGGCTGGCGCGCCAAATCCGGCGCCAATCTGTTCGTCGTGATCGCCGACAGCAGCGCCAGCATGAACATCCGGGACCCCGGCTCGGAACGCACTCGTGGCGAAGTCCTCCGTGACGCTCTGGATGCCACGAAGACCGATTGGCTGGCCGCGCTGGCCGACAGCTTCCAGCTTCGGATGTACACGTTCGATTCGCGCCTACGCCGGACATCGGAGTTCTCTGACTTGACCTTTGAGGGAACCGCCTCCGCCATCGGCGCCGGACTGCAAACGGTCGCCGAGCGATATCGGGACCGCCCGCTTGCCGGCGTGCTGCTGATGACCGACGGCAACGCCACCGATGGGCCCGTCCCATCGGCCGATCTATTGGGCGCACCACCGGTCTATCCTGTCGTCATCGGTCGAGATCGAGCCGGCAAAGACCTCTCGGTGGCCAACGTTTCGGTCAGTCAGACAGCGTTCGAGGACGCCCCCGTCATCGTGCAGGCCGACATCGAGGCCGTTGGATTCGCCGGGCAGGCCGTCGCCGTCGAGCTGACCGATGAGTCGGGTGGCCTGGTCGAACGTCAGACATGGAAGGTGAGCAAGAGCGACGAGAGGCAGGTCTTCCGCTTTCGCGTTCGTCCGAGCAAAGCAGGCATCCTGTTCTATCAGGTCCGCGTGGCCCACGTGCTCACGGACGACGCTTTCGATTCGACGGCATCCCATTCCGAGGCGACGCTCGCCAACAACGCGCGGACCGTCGTCGTGGATCGCGGCGAAGGCCCCTATCGAATCCTGTATGTGGCCGGTCGGCCGAACTGGGAGTACAAGTTTCTTCAGCGGGCCGTCAGTGAGGATGACCAGGTGCAGATGGTCGGCCTGATTCGCGTGGCGCGTCGTGAACCGAAATACGATTGGCGTGGGCGCTCCGGCGAGCAGAGCAATCCGCTCTATCGCGGTTTCGACAACCAGGACCGCGAGGAAACGGAGCAGTACGATCAGCCGGTGCTCGTGCGTTTGAACACGCGCGATGCGGCCGAGCTTCAGGAGGGATTCCCGAAGACAGCCCAGTTGCTGTTCGGCTATCACGCCGTGATCCTCGACGACGTCGAGGCGGCGTTTTTCACACACGACCAGATGGACCTGCTACGCCGCTTTGTCACCGAACGCGGCGGCGGGTTCTTCATGCTGGGGGGCAAGGATTCGTTCCGGGAAGGCGGCTTTGATCGTACGCCGATCGGCAGCATCCTGCCGGTGTACCTGGATCGACTGCCTAAGGAGGCCACCGTGTCTGCGATTCGCATGGCCCTGACGCGCGACGGCTGGCTGGAGCCCTGGACCCGGCTGTACGACAACGAACAGGCGGAACGCGAGCGCCTCACGCAGATGCCCGACTTTCGCGTGCTCAATCGCATCCGTTCGACCAAGGCCGCAGCGCGAACCGTCGCGACGATTGGAGGCGACGGCGCGGAGGGGCTGCCCGCCTTGATCGTGCAGCGCGTAGGACATGGACGCAGCGCCGCGCTGACCGTCGGTGACATCTGGCGGTGGGGCATGCAGAGCCCGGAGGCGCGCGAAGATATGAACAAATTCTGGCGACAGACGCTCCGCTGGCTGGTGGCGGATGTGCCGGGGCGCATCTCGCTCCAAGTGGCCGACGAGCCCAATCGGGCCAACGATGTCATGCCGCTGCGAGTTCGCGTCCGCAGTGAGAGTTTCGAGCCGATGGACAACGTCTCGGTGGCCATCGAGGTGGACCAGCCACAGGGACAGACGCTGCATTTGACGGCGACTCCCGCCGCCGGCCAGAGCGGCCTGTTCGAGAGCGCGTATGTCCCGCGCGTCAGCGGCGGATACCGTGCGACGGCGGTGGTCACCGGTCCTGACGGCATCGAGATCGGGCGGGCCCGAGCGGGTTGGGCCACCGATTTGGAGGCCCGTGAGTTTCGCTCAATCAAGGCCAACCGGCCGCTGCTCGAGCAGATCGCCCGCCAGAGCGGGGGGCGGGTTGTGGAGATCGACGAACTGGAACGCTTTGCCCGCAGTCTGCCGAACCGGGAAGCGCCGATCAGCGAATTCTGGGTCCGGCCATTGTGGGACCTGCCGGGGGTCGTGCCGGCTGTCTTTCTTCTCGTCGTGCTCTGCCTGGCCATCGAATGGACGCTTCGTCGCTGGAAAGGAATGCCATGAGCAGGTGTGTGACGTTCCTGAGCGGTATGCTGGTCCTGATCGCGATCGCTTTGCCGGTTTCGATAGGGGCGAATGATGATTCGCCCTCCCACACCGTGATCGTGGTGGTCGGGGCCCCTGGAATGCCCGTGTATCTGGAGCGGTTCGCCCAATGGAGTGATCTCTGGAAGACGGCCTGCGCCGAAGGGAGCGGGCGATTCCATTGTATCGGCCTGAACGGGTCGGAGGACGTATCCGATCGCATGCGTCTCAGAGAATTGCTGGCTGCCGAATCGCAAGGCGATGGACCGCTATGGCTGGTCCTGATCGGACACGGGACGTACGACGGCAGGACGGCTCGGTTCAATCTGCGCGGGCCGGACCTGACGACGGACGACCTGGTCGAATGGCTGGCCCCGATCCAGAGGCCCGTTGCCCTGATCAATACGGCTTCCGCCAGTGCCCCATTTCTCACGGCGCTGTCCGCTCCGGGACGTGTGATCGTCACCGCCACCAGGAGCGGCTTCGAGCAGAACTACACACGTTTCGGCCGGTATCTGGCCGAGGCGATGGCCGAGCCTGCGGCCGATCTCGACAAGGACGGCCAGGTCTCGCTGCTGGAAGCCTTCCTGACCGCTTCCCATCGCACGCAGGCGTTCTACCAAGAGCAGGGCTGGCTGGCCACCGAGAACGCATTGCTCGACGACAACGGCGACGGTCTCGGCACACCGGCCGACTGGTTCCGGGGCATCCGTCCCGTCCGCCAGGCGGCCGGCCGGGCGAATCATGACTCGCCCCCACTGGACGGCTACCGAGCCCATCAACTTCATCTGATTCGCAGCGAGATCGAGGCCGCCATGCCGCCCGACTTGCGGGCCGAGCGCGATCGGCTCGAACTCGACGTGATGAAACTGCGCGACGCCAAGGGCGACCTTTCCGAGGCGCAATACTACACCGAACTTGAAACCCTGCTCCGCCAGATCGCCCGAATCTACGAACGAAGTACGGGCGAGTAATCACGCGCCCCGACTTGGGGGTCGCCGACGGGTGATCCGTGTCAGCCGGTGCTCCATTTCCAATCGCGTACCTCCGGCATATCCTCGCCGTGCTCGCGGATGTAGTGATGGTGCGCGATCAGTTTGTCGCGGACCTCCTGCCGGACATAGGCCGCCATCGTACCGAGTTTGGAAACTCGGTCGATCACGTCCTGGACAAGATGGAACCGATCCATGTCGTTCAGCACCAGCATGTCGAACGGCGTGGTGGTCGTGCCTTCTTCCTTATATCCGCGGACGTGGAGATTGCGGTGGTTCGTTCGACGGTACGTCAGGCGATGGATCAGATAGGGATAGCCGTGATAGGCGAAGATGATCGGCTTGTCCGCTGTAAACAACGTATCGAACTCGTAATCCGACAACCCATGCGGGTGCTCTTCCTTCGCTTGAAGGGTCATCAGATCGACGACGTTGATCACGCGCATCTTCAGGTCCGGCGCGTACTTTCGGAGCATGCTGACCGCGGCCAGGACCTCTTTCGTGGGGATGTCGCCGGCGCAGGCCATGACCACGTCGGGTTCCGATCCGCGGTCGTTGCTGGCCCACTCCCAGATGCCGATGCCGGCCGTGCAGTGTTTGATCGCGGCGCTCATGTCGAGCCATTGCATCTCAGGCTGCTTGCCGGCCACAATCACATTGACATAATCACGACTTCGCAGACAGTGGTTGGCCACGGACAGCAGGGTATTGGCGTCCGGCGGCAGATAGACGCGGACCACGTGGGCCTTCTTGTTCATCACGAGGTCGACGAATCCGGGGTCCTGGTGGCTGAACCCGTTATGGTCCTGCCGCCAGACGTGGCTTGTCAGAAGGTAGTTCAGTGACGCGATGGGACGCCGCCAGGGAATCTCGTCCTGCGTGACCTGGAGCCATTTGGCGTGCTGGTTGAACATGGAATCGACGATGTGCACGAACGCCTCGTAGCAGGAGAAGAACCCATGCCGGCCTGTAAGCAGATAGCCTTCGAGCCAGCCCTGGCAGGTGTGCTCGCTGAGGATTTCCATGACGCGTCCGTCGGGTGAGAGGTGATCGTCTCCCGGCTCGGTTTGGGCCAGCCACGTGCGGTCAGTCACTTCAAACAGAGCGTCGAGACGATTTGAGGACGTCTCATCGGGCCCGAAGACTCGGAAGTTCCGTCGATCCGCGTTCATTTTCATGATGTCTCGGAGGAATCTTCCCAGGACTCGCGTCGCCTCGGCCTGGACCACGCCCGGGCGAGGGACCTCGACGGCATAGTCCTGGAACTCGGGCATCCGTAGCTGTCTGAGAATCAGTCCGCCGTTGGCGTGCGGATTGGCGCCCATGCGTCGGTTGCCCTGGGGTGCCATCTCGGCCAGTTCGGGTACGAGCCGGCCGTCGGCGTCGAAGAGTCTGTCGGGTTTGTAGCTCTTCATCCATTTCTCGAGCATCTTCACGTGCGCCGGCTTGTCGGCCGGTTGCGACAGCGGGACCTGGTGCGACCGCCATGTCCCTTCGACCTGCTTTCCATCGACCTCAGCGGGCCCCGTCCAGCCTTTGGGAGTTCGCAGGACGATCATGGGCCATTGGGGCCGCGTCGCCTTGCCTTTGCGGCGGGCCTCCTGTTGAATCGCCTTGATTTCGCCGATCACCGTATCGAGTGTCTCGGCCATCGACTGGTGCATGGCCATCGGTTCGGAACCTTCGACGAAATACGGCTTGTATCCGTATCCCTGGAGCAATTGAGATAGCTCCTCAGCGCTGATTCGCGCCAGCACCGTCGGATTGGCGATCTTGTAGCCATTCAAATGGAGGATGGGTAGGACCGCGCCGTCGTGAATGGGATTGAGGAATTTGTTCGAGTGCCAGGCCGTCGCCAGCGGACCGGTCTCGGCCTCCCCGTCGCCAATCACGCACGTCACGATCAATTCGGGATTGTCGAAGGCCGCTCCGAAGGCATGGGATAGCGCATAGCCCAGCTCACCGCCCTCATGGATCGAGCCGGGGGTCTCCGGAGCGGCGTGGCTGGGGATGCCGCCCGGAAACGAAAACTGCTTGAAGAGCTTCTTCATTCCCGACTCGTCCTGTGTGATGTCCGGGTACAACTCGCTGTAGGTTCCTTCCAGATAGGTGCTGGCCACCATGGCCGGGCCGCCGTGTCCGGGACCACAGATGTAAATAACGTCCAGATCCTGTTCTTTGATGACCCGGTTCAGATGGACGTAGATGAAATTGAGTCCCGGCGTGGTCCCCCAATGCCCCAGCAGGCGGGGCTTGATGTGCTCGATCTTGAGCGGTTCTTTCAGCAGCGGGTTGTCAAGCAGATAGATCTGACCGACCGAAAGGTAGTTGGCCGCCCGCCAATAGCGATGGATCTTCTCAATGACATCCTTCGATGTACGTGTCATGAAATCTCCTCTTCATTAGGGCAGCTTGATGAACGCTCACGCTCACAGCAATCCAATTCAGGTTTACAGATGCCACGCAGAAGTCAAAACAGGGAATTTCCTTATTCGGACATGGACGGGAGAAGATGAGCGGGGACGCTGGCCCTGCCTCATCAAATTCGTCGGCTGGGCCGCTGAAAAGAACGGGGCCCACGCCGGTTTGGCGTGGGCCCCGCGGTGATGCAGAGACATTCACCCTGCCTTGAACAGCGTGTTTCGATGCTGTTAGAGACCGGCGAGCTCGGCGATCTCATCGGGCGACAGGGCCCTGTCGTAGATGCGAACCTCGTCCATCAGACCGGGCATCTCACGCTGGATGTCGCCGCCGTTGTTCCAGGCGCCCAGCGTCGCACCGCCCAGAATCAGGTTCTCCAGCGGCGCTTCGAGGATTCGGATGTCCTCCAGCATGCCGTTGAGATACAGAG
>Ga0334890_1000558_pt1 | contig 65231 bp, 58 predicted proteins | sample GraSluR1_MG_3_FD_207220 | JGI IMG/M metagenome (GOLD analysis project Ga0334890, IMG submission 207220) | Sludge microbial communities from methane-producing bioreactor in Wageningen University, Netherlands - Granular Sludge_31_08-R1 | ecosystem: Engineered > Bioreactor > Anaerobic >... | reverse complement strand
CAGGCTGATATACATGGAGGTCTCCTCCTTTCGGTGATCTAACTCGTGTTCCCACTCTTCCCAAAGATGGCCGTCGTTGATGTGCATGATGCCTTCGATAAACCAGAGTAGCCCTGCCTTTTCTGCGGCGTTCTTCGTTTTCTCTGCCTTCCCGGTTTTTTTCCTGCTCTCTCCGCCCTTGATGTTCTTCTTCATAAAGAAGTCTTCCCCCTTCATTAGAACAAGTATAGCACTTCTCCACAAAGGGGAGCAACGGAACGGCATGTCTCCCCGAAAATGCAGCATAAAAAACCATGGAGAGCCCCCCGGAACTCTCATTACCCCTTCCTGGCGGATCAGCAAGATAAAGCACGTGAAAGGAAAAAAGTGACGCACTACGACGTAAGATGTCGCCCTCCCGTCGTACACTCTCTACAGCGCCCCGAAGGAGGGAGGATTCCTCCCGGCGAAAGAGCAGCAGATGAGCAAAAAAGCAAAGGAGGCTCTCGACATGATGAAGAGAAATCTGGAGCGTGACATCGAGTGGCTGATCCATGACTTTGAGGGAGACCAGATGCCCAAAAAGGATTTGAGGAAAACATCTCTTCCCTCTACTGCGGGAACCGTACTCTTTCCCTATTTTTTGGGTACGGGCCTCAGCTCTTCTCCGGATCCCTGCGTACGGAAAGCGGATCTCAGCGCCATGAAGAACCTCATGAAGGATGATGTGCCTCTGGCTCCGGGATCCATCGTGGCTGTCTCTCTTGCCTTTTGCCTTGAGCACACCGGAATATACATGGGAAACGGAAAGTTCCTCGAACTCTATGGAGACGGCTCCATCAATATGGTGGGGAAAAAAGACTTTCTCGATGGGGCCTACAGAAACAACGACTTTCCTGTGAGAACGGGCATTCATGTCTATGTGGCCTCCCAGGGAGACCAGCCCATGGTGGTTAAGGAAGCCATAGAACGAGGCACCAGGCTCTACAAAAAAGTAAAGGAAATCCCCTACCACGTTCTGCATAACAATTGTCACATGTTTACCGGATTCTGCCTCTTCGGCAAAGATTTTCAACACAACCACGGATGCCGCTTCTTCACGAACCTGACGAGGATGATCATCACCGAACTCGCCCCTTCGGTGGATTCCTTCTCCTGGCGGATTTCGGATCACCATTACGGGGAGTAACACAAGCAGCCTCAGACATCCCGCCATCGGGATCGCAAGGGGGTGCCAGAGGAAGAGGATTTACCATCATGGGTGCCATGCTCTTCACAGAGAGGAAAAGAGAAAGAACGCTGGAGGGCCCCCTGGAGAGACAAAAAAGGATACCCCTGTATGTGGGAAGAATTCACATTCTGGGGAGAGCAAAAAGCCCTTGGAAAGCACCACAGAAGGAGCCTCACAAAACCATAGGAGGTGGGTGAAATCTCATGGATGGTACCACAAAGGCGGTGCGAACCTGCGGAGAGCGTCTGGAGGAAATCCAGGATTATCTGGAAAGATTGGCGGATCTTCTCGAATCTCAGGAATCCCCGGAGCGGCAGAATCAGGCCATACGGGGATTGAAGGAGGCCATGGAGAAGATGGAAGCCACGTCTCATGCGGAGAAGTACGAGGAGCAGCTGGAGAGGATAAAACGTAACCTGGAACGCCTGGAGCATCATATGGAACCCCCCAGGGAGGAAGATCATGCCCTGGCAACAACCGAGGAGGGCCCCCGGGGAGAGGAACAGGGAGAAGAACAGGCGGAAGGGCAGGAGAAGAAAGAAGATCGGGAAGATGAGGAATACCAGGGTGAGATGGTCTACGAAGATCTGGAATACCTTCTCTTCCAGGAAAGCATGGATGAAGTCCTCATGGGTTCAGGGAAAATAATAAAAGCCACCGCTCTGGCTCTCACACTTCTTGGTCTCGGCGGAGCCCTGTGCCTCTGCTGCAAAGCCCTCTCGGATAAGGAGTAAAGGCATGGTGTTGGGGAGGTTTGCTCCCGGTAAGCTTCTCGGGTATGATCTTTCAGGGGGGGCAGCCGGGCTTGCCCACGGGGGTTCCCCCTTCCCTTTTCTTTCTTCCATAGCATCTACAGCCAATGTGTCAAAGGAGATGACATGCCATGCCCCGGGATATTTCTTCAGTGAAGCTGCACCGTCTCAACCGTCTTATGGGAATGCTCTATGCGGGAAATCCCGTTCCCAAGAACGTTATCGTAGATACCATGGGCTACACCACCTCTCGTACCTTTGAGCGGGATCTCGCCTTTCTTCGGGAGGCTTACGATGTGGAGATTGCCTACGATCGAGCCCGGGGAGGCTATGTTCTGGAGGGGCGGGGAAGCTTTATTCTCAACTTCACCCTCACGGAGCGGGAGGTGCTGGGACTTGTTTCGGGGCTCTGCATGGCGGCTCATTTTCTCCCTCATCTTCAAAAGGATACCGAGAGCCTTTGGGGGAAGATGCGTTCCGCCCTTCCGGAGTCCCTTCTCGAAAAGGGGGAGACCCTGGGCAATGCTTCGGTGATCTCTCTTCCGGTATCAATGATGGATCCCCGCACCTTCGACATGATTCTCCATGCCATCAATATCCGGCAATCTCTGCGCTTTTCCTACGCCTCCCCCTATAGCGGAGAAGAGCCCAAGCTTCGGAAAGTCTCCCCCTGGGGGGTGTTCTTTCAGTCCCATGCCTGGTATCTCTGGGGAAGCCACCCCAAGCTCCCCCGGGGAGCCACCTACCGGATCTCCCGGATTCTCTCCCCCCATCCATGGCCCGAGGAGCCCTATCACGAGCCCCCGGAGGAGACGAGCCTTCACAAGCATGCCTCCTCAGGCTGGTACGGCTATACCGGGGATGCGGCCATTCCCGTGGAGATTGAGATCGCTCCCCCTCTGGGCGATACGGTGCAGGAGACCACCTGGCATCCCACCCAGCATTTTCGCAAGACCGAGGAGGGAAAGGTGATAATGACCGCTGAGGTTCCGGATCTTGGAGCAGTGGCCCGGTGGATTATGGCAAGCGCCCCTTATGCAGAGGCAAAAGCCCCGAGGGAGCTGGTGGAGAAGATGGAAGAACTGGCCCGGGAGATGCTTCGGAAACATGGACATGGTTCTTCGAATTCGTAACGCACTTCTTCACAATGATTGAGAAAAATGATCCGGAAAAATGATCAAGAAGCCCCGGAGATCTTCTTTTGCAACCCCTGCCGGCGAAGCCACTTTAAGGCAAGCAGGCAAGCACCGGAGGATGATCACGAGGCATAACGCCCCAGGGCTCTTAAGGATACACCATGGTTATACACATAGAGGATTCACCTTTGTTGGGGCTTTTAGAGGTTTTTACGAAGCTCCTCAAGCTCTTCCGGGGTGATCTCGGTGTAGAAAAGGATTTTTGCTTCGGACTCCCCCGCCTGGAGCATTCTCCGGGCCATGTGGAGTTCTTTCTTTTTCATCCCCTTCTCTTCGCCTATTGTTACGCCCTTCTCCACGCCTTTCTCCACACCTTTTCGTTCCATCAGGCTGATATACATGGAGGTCTCCTCCTTTCGGTGATCTAACTCGTGTTCCCACTCTTCCCAAAGATGGCCGTCGTTGATGTGCATGATGCCTTCGATAAACCAGAGTAGCCCTGCCTTTTCCTCGTGGCTCCATCCACGTTCGTCCAGAATATCGAGCATGGTTTTCATGTACATAAGCTTCCGGGCATCCTGCCTTCGGTGCTTCCATGCCTGTAGAGCCGCATACTGGGCGAGGTGAAAGGGGTTCTGGCTCTCCTGCAGGGCCTCTTCATCCCCCTCGTAGATCTTGAAGGCAGGGTATTTGTAAGTCACTTCGGAGCCGAAACGTTCCCAGCGGTAGAACCCCCTGGCATGGGCGGGTGAGAGGGGCTCCGTAAGAAAGGCTAACCCTGCCACGGGACGGTTGTAGCGGCTCTCCAGAAGACAGCGGTACCGGTGCATACGCAGGGGAAACTCTTCGCAACCTCCGGAACCCTGCACCTCCGCATGGAGCAGTATCCAGGCATGTTCTCCCGAAAGAAGCGGCACATCCGCCAGCATATCCACAAAACGCCCGGAATCCGGAGGGCCTCCGGGGTATTTCTTACTGTACCGGGCAAGACGCTGCAGCTCCTTATCCAGAAAGGTGACGGGGCGGCTCGTATCCACCTCCTGAGCCATATCCGGAAGCACCGCCTCAAGCATGGGGATGAAGAAGCGGGAAAGGGTCTCCTTCCAGAGAGAGTCATCGTAGCGTTTTTCCTTTGATCCTCAGGTTTTATCTGCTTTTTTCGTCTTCATAGAAAGTCTTCCCCCTTCGTTAGAACAAGTATAGCACTTCTCCACAAAGGGGGGCAACGGAACGGCATGTCTCCCCAAAAGTGCCATCCATGGCCGGAGGAGCCCTATCAAGAGCCCCCGGAGGAGACGAGCCTTCACAAAAATGCCTCCTCAGGCTGGTACGGCTATACCGGAGATGCAGCCATTCCCGTGGAGGGAGATCTTCTTTTACGACCCCTGCCGGCGAAGCCACTGATGGAGAGAGTCTATGCTGCAATCAAAGGCATCCACCGGCTGTTTCGATCCTGGAAAAATGAAGGCAATACCGATATCCGATTCGAAGATCTGAAGAGTCTTTGTGAGTTCTATTTTGGCCCCTGCCGTTAAAGTGGTAGTAGCCATGCGGTATTCAAAATGCCCTGGGAAGGGGATCCCAGGATTAACATCCAGAAAAGCACAGAAAGCTTGTCATTCGGGCAGCGGAGTCCAAGGTGAGCTTGAACCGGTATCTCAATAGCAAGATAGCCTCTTTGATCGACTGACACCCCCGTGTCTTCCAAGCTGCACCGGAGCGGGGGAATGCCTCAAAGATGCCTTCTTCCGGGTTCTGGAGGCTCTTTAAAAATCTCATCGAGGCCGGGGAGCGAACACTCCTTGACGCTCCCCGGCCTCACCACAACCCTAATCGCAAAAGCCTTTCTCCACGGCAAAAACTCTGCCCTTCTCCCTATAAAAACCCACAGATTCCTCCCAGAAAATTTCCGTTTCCCCAAGCCTCCTCCTCTACCCTCAGTGTCTGGCGTTGCATAAACGTTAGAGATTTATATTGGGCGGGCGAGTCCAGGAGTAGGAGAGAACCTCTCTTTTCCGCAAGTAAAATCAAGCCGCGCAACTCCCATTACTCTTATAATGACCATAGAGCGGTTGGAAGGAGGTGAATACACGAATGTACGAGTGGCACAAACAAATCCAGATAATCGTTGATAAAATCGACGATTGCATCAAAAATTGCAACGGCGAAGCAATAACACTACGTTTTCTTTCTCACACGTTAGGCTATTCAGAATTCCATACCACGAGAAAATTTAAAGACATATCGGGTATGCAATTTAGGGATTATTTGCGACACAGAAAATTAGCCTTTGCACTCAAAGAGGTTCGGGATAGTGAGAAAAGCATTTTGGACATTGCTTTTGATTACGGTTTTTCATCACATGAAGCTTTTACCAGAGCCTTCAAGGGAACATACGGTGTAACTCCAAGTGAATACCGAAAAAAGCCCAAGCCTGTGGTTCTGCGTACAAAAATAAACCCTTTCGACCGCTACTTTTTCGGATTGGGAGAGATTGGCATGATGAAATCCGCAGATGATATTAAAATTTATTTCGCCACCATTCCCGCACACAAATTCTTACACATTAAGAACTACGAAAGCAATGGATATTGGGATTTTTGGCAAAAGCAAAACCTCATTCCGGGAAAGGACTGCGAAACAATTTGCGGTCTACTCGATAGCATCAAGGACAAACTGGATGACCATGGGGGGAGCGAATCTAACAGCACTAGCGGTCAAATCATGGCGTACATTAACGACCCGGACGGCAGACTCTGCGACTGGGGTATTCCACGTACGGAGTGTTATGGTGCACGTCTTCCTTTTGATTATAAAGGAGAAGTACCACCACAAATGCTTATACTTGATGTCCCCGAAGCCGAGTATATTATTTTTGAACATGGCCCCTTCGATTATGAGCAGGAAAATCGCAGCGTGGAAGAAAAGATGGAAGAGGCCATGGCAACTTTCGATTTTGCAGGCACCGGTTACTGCTTTGACACTTCCCCCGGGAGAATAATTTACTTTTACCATGATCCGGAGCGGTTTTGGAAGTATATCAGGCCAGTGCGGAGGTTATAATCAATAAAAATCATCCCCCGTGGGCACTTTACTACGTATGACAACGTTCTGACACCACCCTTTCACAGATAAGAACTTCCAAGCCGGTACTCTCGAAAAATCACGAAGAACCCCAAGCCGACACAAAGCTATTTTGGGGTTCTTCGTATGCTATATTAGAAAAATTCCCGTTTTCCTGTTCTACTCCTCGTAGAAAACCTTGAAATTGGGATCAATCTCCCCCTGCCCCATATACCGGGCCCGGTAATCCCGGAGAAGGGCTCTAAATTTCGGGGTAAGCAGCAGGATGGCGAAGAGATTGATAAAAATCGGTATCCCCACGGAGACATCAATGAACATCCACACTTTGTAGGTGGGCAGGCCGCTCATCTGGGCGTAGAGCACCAGGAGAAATCCCGGAAGAGGATAGATGAACTTGTTGATCTGCAACACTTTTTTGAGATGCTTCGACCGCTCTCCCACCAGGTAGGTGAGAAGGGTTTCGAACTGGGCAAAGAGCCCCGTAGAGGTGGTAAGGCCGAAGAGGAAGATTCCCAGCACCAGCACGATGGTTCCCAGAGAACCAATCCCCTTGGAGAAGGCGCTGAGGGTAAGGGTGGCCCCATCCAGGCCGGAACTCCACTCCCCGGAGTTGATGATCATGAAGGCTGTGACGGTACAGATCACCAGGGTATCCATGAAGACCTCGAAGATCCCCATGATTCCCTGCTTGATAGGGTGATTTACCTTTGCAGCGGCGTGAATCATGGGGGAGGAACCCCACCCGGCCTCGTTGCTGTACACCGCCCGAGCCATACCGACCTGGATCATCTTGGCAAAGGCGGCTCCACCGAAGCCTCCGATGGCGGCGGTTCCCGTAAAGGCGCTACTGAAGATCAGCTTAAAGGTGGCGGGAATGGCAGAGGCCTCTTTGAGGATCACCATAAGTGCCCCCCCCACGTAGAAGAGACACATGAAGGGAACCACCATGACGGCGATCTTTCCCAACCCCTTGATCCCCCCCCAGATGGAGGCGTAGAGGAGTAGCAGAAAGACGAAGCTCACCAGCACCATATTCACATTAAATGTCCCGGCCACAGCCTCCGCCACGGTATAGTTCTGGATGGTAAAGAGATAGCCCACGAAGAATCCCAGCAGAAAGAGGGTGCTCAGGATCTTCGCCAGGATCTTCCATCCCCGCTCCTCACCGATACCCCGGCGGATGTAGTAGGTGGGGCCTCCATAGGTGGCGTTTCCATCCACCACAGTACGGTAATGCACCGCCAGGCTTACCTCCACCATTTTAATGAGCTGCCCGAAGATACCCGCCATCCACATCCAGAAGACCGCTCCGGGGCCTCCCACTGCTACGGCGGTGGCCACCCCGCCGATGTTTCCCACCCCCACGGTGGAGCCGATGGCTACGCTCACCGCCTGATAGGGGGAGAGGGTTCCGGGGCCATCATCTACCTTTCCTGAGAAGATGCGCCCCAGGGTATTCCGATAGACGTGTCTCACATAACGAAACTGAAAACATCCCGAGAGAAGGGTGAAAAAAATTCCGGAACCGAGAATCATTACGATAAGAGGGGTTCCCCAGATCCAATCCACCAGCTGTTCCACAAAGCCTAAAAAAGACATGCCGCATCCTCCTTTCACACCACACAGACGAGAGCATCACCCCGGAGAAATCCCGAAGAGATCCCGGGGCTTCTCTCAAAAGCTACCAGCGCCGCAGAATCGGCCGGGTAAGGCAGGTAGGCCCCCCGGTACCGTAGTAGGAAATGTTTTTGCCCTCATATTCCAGAACTTCCGCCCCCGCCCTGCGCAGATCCCCCGCCACCCTTGAGTTTCCCGCCGAAAGAACGCAGAGCCTCGGCGCCAGAGCGAGAACGTTGCACCCTAACGTGTCGTATTCCTCTCGGCAGACCTCCACCAGGTGGTACCCTCGCTCCAGAAGAAGCTGCCGTAGCCGCACCGGCATGAGGGGAGAGTAGACCACCCCAAGATCCCTATCCACAAGACTCACCACAGACATGAGATGCAGGCACGCCTCGGGGCCTTGATCATGGGGCATATCCACCACCAGAATATCCTTCACCCAGGGACGTACCAGATCCTGAAACTGCCGAAGCCCTTCGTCATTGGTGCGGTATCCCCGGCCGAGGACGAGGGTATCCTCATCCAGCCAGAGCACATCCCCCCCATCCATGGTGGCGGGGGGCTCCAGACGCCCTAGGATGGGCACTTCCAAGCTCCGGAGCATGACCTCCATGGGCTCCGTTTCGGAGCGGCGAAGCTCCTTGCCCATGCGCATCATCACCGCCCCTCCCCGGCAGATTTTCACCGGGTCGTGCACATAGATGGAATCAAGCCCCGCCTTCGGGTTTTCCGGAAGATAGTGCACCTGGGGCACATGTTTTTTCAGCAGGGATGCAAAGGCCTGGTACTCCCGCAAAGCCTCTTCGTAATCCGGACAGGCGAGATATCCGAACTCTTTCCACGCAGCCTCAAGATATTCCTGAGATCGAAAAGCCTCCCGAGCATGTTTGAGGAGCAGTATCTCCACCGGGGCGATCATGGACTGACAGCCACATTCCACCTGCTTCACCTCCTCTCAAAAAGGATGCTCCCTAATACCGCCGCAGAAGAGGCCGGGTAAGGCAGGTGGGGCCGCCGCCCCCCTTCCAGCAGATCTCCGTACCGGGGAACTCCAGCACCTCCAGCCCCGCCTGTTGCAGCCTTTTTTTCGTCACGGGATTGCCTGCAATCATCAAGACCAATCCGGGCTCCAGAGCCAGGACATTACAGGCCATGGTGTCGTATTCCTCATCCGGCACTTCGATAAGCCGGTACCCCCGGTGCAGAAGCTCCTGGCGGAAGGTTACGGGCATCTGCCGGGAGTAGACCACCGCAGCCTTACGATCCACGGGGCTGATAAAGGACATAAGGTGTAAACACTCCTCGGGGCCGTTCCAGTGAGGAATGGGATAGTCCAGTACGGTAAATCTCCCCGCCCCGTACTCCCGAAGCTGCCGCACCCCCTCGGAATTGGTACGGTAGCTCAACCCCACCGCCAAAGTCTCCGGGTCAAGCCAGGCCATATCCCCCGCCTCCATGGTTCCCTCCCCGGCGATGCTCCCCAGAGCGGGAAGACCTATCTTCTCGAAAAGCTTTCCCGCCGCTTCCGCTTCCGCCTGACGCTGAGGTTTACCCATGTTGAAGAGGATGGAACCCTCATCGGTGATCATGCAGGAGTCCCGGGCATACATGGAATCCGGCCCGGTATTTTCCGAAGCGGGAAGAAAATGCACCTCCGGCACATATTTGGTGATCACGGAGAGAAATTCCTCGTACTCCTCCAGAGCCCTGGTATAGTTCACCGGTGCGGTGTAGCCAAGATCCTTCCAGTTGGCATCAAGCACCTCCTGGCTTCCGTAAGCCTCCCGGGGGTGTTTGATGAGTATTTTCTCGATCTTTTCCACTTCGGACTGAGAGCCCCATGCTCGCATATGCCACGCCTCCTTACAGATGTATAGAAAATTCTTTCTTGCATACCGAGCATAGGACCTTTGACGGAGAAAGAACATGCTTTTTGTAACGTAAAAACTTGTTTTTGCAGATAAATTTATGGTATCTTGCTCATAAAGATCAATTTTGTTCGTAAAAATGGGGGAATTACCTATGAATGTAAGTCATAAAAATCTTCTTGATGCCACAGGGCTCGCTCTCCTTCGGGAGCTTCAGAGCTTCGGGCGTCTTTCCTATCGGGAGCTGGGGCGACGGGTGGGGCTCTCCGCCCCGGCGGTGATCGAACGAATCCACCGGATGGAGCATGAGGGGATCATCACCGGATACGGTGCCCGGATCGATCCTCAAAAGGCGGGGTTTCCCCTTCGGGCTCTCTCCTCCATGTCCACGGACTTCAAAAACCCCGATCCCTATATCGCGGAGAAGATCCACGCCATCCCCGAGGTAATCCGCTGCTGGAGCGTCACCGGAGAGGACGATTACGTTATCGAGATTCTGGCCCGCTCCATGGGGGATCTGGAGCGCATTCTCGGAGAACTCACTCGTCTGGGAAAGCTCTGCACCTCGGTGATCCTCTCCTCCATGGAAAAACCCGGCCTTCCGGAGGTAAAAAGGGAGAATCCCTAAATATTTTGTCACCCCTCAGGAGACACCTTGAACCAGAGAATCTTTTAGAGAATCTTTCCCGGAGTCATATCCGCTTTTGCTGCCGTACCTCTTGACAGAGGAGCTGATACGGCTTATCATTTCGTCAAATGCAAAAATGACGAAGCTTGGAGGCAGCCATGGAATCAACTCTTTCTATTTTGAGGGCTCTTGGGGAAACAAACAGGCTCCGGGTCTTTCTGGCCCTCATGGAGACCAAGGAACTCTGCGTCTGCGAAGTGGGAGAATTTCTCGGCCTTGCCCCCCCCACAGTCTCCCGCCACATGAGCATTCTGCACCAGGCCAAACTGATAGATTCACAGAAGCGAGGAAAATGGGTCTATTACAGCCTCGGCAAACAGGTTGACCCCGAACTTATTCGGTGGATAGAAAAATCGATTCGTGACATGCCCTCTCTAACGGAGGACCGGAAGAAAATAGAGGAAATTCTCAGGTCACATCAAAATTGCAGAAACTGCCATTGACCTTGCCATAAGAGACGAGAAAACCCGGAACATCAAGCCAAGCCTAAAGGAGGCACCACAGACATGGAAGATCTTCGTAACCACGTGAAAGAACGCTACGCCAGGGCGATACAGAACAACAGCTCCTGCTGCGGTTCCGGAGGATGCTGTTGCAGTACCACGAAAGGCTCGGACATCCTGAATATGACCGAAGGGAACTACGATGAGAAGGTACTTGAAAGGGCTCCCGGGGAGGTGGGGGGGCAATCCTTTGGTTGCGGCAACCCCTTTTCCGAGGCCCAGATCCGCCCGGGGGAGACCGTTCTTGACCTCGGCAGCGGGGCGGGGCTGGATCTTTTTCTCGCCTCCGAGATGGTGGGCCCTGGGGGCAAAGTTATCGGGCTCGACATGACGGAGGAGATGCTCGTCACCGCCGCGGCAAACCTCAAGGGTATCGAAAACGTCTCCCTCGTGAAAGGGTACATTGAGGAGATACCCCTGGAGAGCAATTCTATCGACGTGATCATCTCCAACTGCGTCATCAATCTCTCCCCGGACAAGGATAAGGTGCTCCGGGAGGCCTTCCGTGTGCTTCGTCCCGGAGGACGGTTCTGCGTCTCCGACACGGTTTTTCTCCGCCCCGTGACAGAACGGGCTTCCGCGAACCTTGCGGCCTGGTCCGGCTGCATCTCCGGGGCGCTCCAGGAAAAGGAGTATGCGGAGAAGATGAGAGAAGCCGGCTTCGAGAAGGTGGAGGTACGCCGTAGGAAGATCTACTCCTTCTCCGATGACGTGGCAGCCACGGTCTTTCCCGAACTCTCCGGGGAAGAACGACATGAGATCAACGGCGCTCTGGCAAGTGCCATCATTGTGGGAAAAAAACCCCTCCTGACAGCCAAAGCTTAGGGAGAGAGGGGCTCCAACACGAAAAAGAGAAGAACGATAGCGAAAGGAGGAAGAGGCCGTGAAGGAAGAGACGATTCGCTTTACCTCGGAGTTCTGGCTTGAGGAGGTCCGCAAACATGGCGGAGAGTGCTGGATCTACATGGGGGTGAGCCTGGTAGGGTGATGAAACGTCTATCGGGGCTCGGTGGGCCTCTGGAGTAAACCCGATGAAAAAGAGGGCAAGATACGAGAGTACGCCTCCTATGCTGTGGCGGATCATCCGGAGATGCGGTGTTTCGTGGAAGTAGAGATTCTGGAGTGGCTACAGGATACAAAGCCTACCCCGGAGGGAGACTATCTCTTTTCGGTAGAGGGGATGGGGCGGCTGCGCTTCTCCTTGCAGGAGAATGGCCCCACCTCTTCATCCGGAGCTACAGAATAGGTTGCAAAAAGCCGAGGGGCTTTTGGAATTCTCCCCAAAGCCCCTCGGTTTACGAATACCATGAACAGCAGGCAATCCGGAAAATTACTTACAGCAGCAATCTCCGATACCGTTTTTCATCATTTCTTTGTAATCTCCCATGATATCGTGGAACCAGCAATCGTCGTTTCCTGCGCTCTCCCGGAAGGTGAGAGCCACCACAGCACTTACTTCCTGCAGGGTAGCCCCCGCCTGAAGTGCTCCGTAAAAATGCTTTTTTACGCAGGGGGCGCTCCGTCCCTTTATGGCCAGGGCAAGACAGATATACTGATAGGTCTTCTCGTCTATGCCGCTCTTCTCCTTATACAGCGCATCAATCTCCTCAAACTTCTCTGCAAACTCCGGGAACCACTCGGCGATCATTCTCATGGATGCTGCCTCCTTCTCTTGAAGTAACCTGGGCTTTTGTCTGTTTTTCCCACTTCGCGAATATGCCTATGTGGCAATATCAGCAACTGCATGCAGTATACCAAAAACTCTATCTCTTAGCAAGAGAAGTACAGCATGTTTGCGAAAACGTCGGCCGGAAGATGATGGGGAAAGATACCCTTGATTTCCTCTCACAATATGCTATTATGACCACATATTCACTCTTGCAATGTGAAAACCATATTCCAAAGGAGCGATAGGCATGGCAAGTCAGTGTTGTTGTGGCGGCGAAGCCCTAAAAGTTATCTTTACCTGTTCAGGAGCTGCGGATATCGGAGGCACTGCGGATCAGGCGGGCCGCAAACTTTCGGCGGAAGGGCATGGAAGTCTTGCCTGTCTTGCCTTGGTAGGAGCAGGATCTGAAGGGCTTATTCTCTCCGCCAAAGAGGCAGATACGGTTCTCGCCCTTGACGGTTGCCCTCTGGATTGCGCTCGAAAGATGCTTGAAAAAGCGGGAATCGCAAACGTCTCCCATCTCAGACTCACGGATATGGGGATGAAAAAGGGCGCCTGCCCCCCCAGCGAGGAGAACGTGGAGCGTGCGGCTTCGGAGGGACGCAAGGTTCTCGGGGTTTGCTAACAAAATCCGGTAAAGCTTCTGTAGGTATAACATGGAGGATTCTCCTCCTGGGGGCCATTCAGGGGGGGGTTTTCCCCCTCCCCATACTTAAGCGTTTTGATTCGCATACTTCTTTATGCCATGGCCGAACCTTTTCGGAGAGAGAATCACCGCACGGGGAGAATTGTCTTTAATCAAGAAAGGAGCGTATATCATGACACAGCAGGGATGTTCTCTGGATGATCGCAGAATGACAAGCCCCTTTGAGCGCTATCTCACCATATGGGTGGCCCTCTGCATTCTCGGGGGGATTGTTCTCGGGAAAGTGGCTCCAAATCTGGCGAAAACTCTGGACGGCATGTCTATCACCGTTCAGGGGGCTCCGGTGGTCTCCATTCCAATTGCCATATGCCTTTTCTTTATGATGTACCCCATCATGGTAAAAATTGATTTTGCCAGCGTCGTCAGGGCTGGAAAGAGCGGCAAGCCCGTCTTTCTTACCCTCTTCGTAAACTGGTGCATTAAGCCCTTTACCATGTACGCCATCGCACTTCTCTTTCTCGGGGTTCTCTTCCGGGGATTTATCGGGGCCGAGGCGATGGATCTTGTAAAGATGCCCTTCGGCCTGAATCTCCCCGTGGGGGCTACTCACGGAGCGGGGGTGGTGGTTCTGGAGAACGGAGTAAAGATGCTTCAGATCCCTCTCTGGCGGAGCTACTTCGCAGGGTGCATTCTTCTGGGCATCGCCCCCTGTACCGCTATGGTGCTCGTTTGGGGGTATCTCTCCCGGGGTAACGATGGGCTCACCCTGGTGATGGTGGCCATCAACTCCCTCACCATGCTGGTGCTCTACGGGGTTCTCGGAGGCTTTCTTCTCGGGGTAGGGAAGCTTCCCGTCCCCTGGCAAGCTCTTCTGCTCTCCGTGGCGATCTACGTAGCCCTTCCTCTTGTAGCGGGATATTTCTCCCGGAGATGGATTATAGCCTCCAAGGGAGAGAGCTGGTTCAAAGAGAAATTTCTTCATGTTCTCACCCCCATCACCATTACCGCTCTTCTGGTAACGCTGGTACTTCTCTTCAGCTTTAAGGGTGAGGTCATTCTTGCGAACCCCCTTACCATACTCTGGATCTCCGTCCCTCTCTTCATCCAGACAGTGCTGATCTTTACTATCGGCTACGGCGCCGCCAAGCTTTTGAAACTCCCATACAAGGATGCAGCCCCCGCCGCCATGATCGGCGCTTCGAACCACTTCGAGGTGGCCATCGCCACGGCAGTGATGCTTTTCGGATTCTCTTCGGGGGCCGCCCTGGCCACTGTGGTGGGCGTGCTCATTGAGGTTCCGGTAATGCTCATGCTGGTAGGAGTCTGTAAGCGCACTGCGGGGTGGTTTGAGACGGCATAGGCTGCATACCCTCCTACAGCTTTGTGTTTTTGCGCCACGGAGAAGTGCCTCCTGACGGCGGGCAAACGGAGAGGGCTACTCAGCACGCCACACAAGCGTGTCCGCGAGAGTCCTAAACGTGGCTACCTGCCGCAAGGAGGCCTTTCCGGTTTTCTACATCTCGGCTATGACGAGATGTTCCGGAACCTTCGCTCTCACTTGCTCTGCCGGAGGCTCCGGTAATACGAAAGCGATGTATAGACTGCCGCAAGAGGGTTGTGCCCCAGGAGTCGGTCCTTGGCGGCGAGTACCGTACAGGGGGCGGAGGCATATTTGAGAAAGAGAGAGTCGTGCCCCACACAGAGCCCTATAAGCACGTTAAAATGGGTCTTCTCCTCGTTCAGCACGAGAGCCTGAAGCACGGGGTTACACATGGCCTCAAAGTTTCCTATGGCGAGCTTATCCTCCTCGGTAAGCCCCAGCTCCTCCTTGGGAACGCTCCCCACCTTGCACATCACCGAGACAACCTCAAACCCCTGAAGGGTAAAGATCTCCTCCACCAGAGCCGCCTCCCGCTGCAACCCTGCACAGAAGGCGAGCCCCAGCCGGGTATACCCCATACGGCGGGCAAAATCCATGGTCTCTTCAATCCGCGGTTTGATGGGCTTGAGAAAGGCATATCCTTTGTCTCTATTGCCGTAGGCGTCTGCCTCCTGCAGCGATGCCTGACGGGCAAACTCCTCAACCTCCGGCTTATGATACTCCTCCAAAGCCTGGGGGATAAGTTTTTGCAAATTTTTGGTGGGGCAGAAGGCAGGGGCCTTGTCCCCCCGAGAGCTGCAGATCCGCTCGGACGAAGGGAAGGGACACTTGGCGCAGTTGGATACGTTTTGAGACATTTTTTCCTCCTAAATATAGAAAACAGAACACGCTTGCAGAAAAATACCGCGAACACTTCCCAAACATCTACCTGGTGAAGCCCTCCGGAAGGGGGGAATTACCTCTTTCGAAGCACCAGCAAATTGCCCCCCAAAATACAGAGTACCCCCGCTATCCCCGGCAGGGTCCAGACATACCCTTCGAAGAGGGTGGAGAGAACCAAGGCGATCACAGGAGAGAGAAGCGTGATATACGCGCTTTTCGTCACTCCGATACGCCCCACCAGGGTGAGATAGCAGCCAAAGGCGATCACAGAGCCAAAGATCGCAAGATAGAAGAGAGCAGCCAGATAGGAAAAGGTCATCTCCACCGCAAAGGGCTTTCGCAAAATCAGGGCCATAGAAAGCGCAAAGAGCGTTCCGTAGAACATGCCATAGGCGTTGGTCTGCACAATAGGAAGCGCTCTGACCGCCTGATTCCGGGCAGAGAGGATATTTCCCAGAGAGGCGGAGTACGCCGCCAGAAGGGCCAGAAGAACTCCCAGCATCCCCAGGGGGTTTACATGAAATGCCAGCACCTCCCGGCTGAAGAGAAGCACCATCCCCACAATCCCGATAACCGCTCCGATAACCACATTTTTTTCCAGAGGCTTCTTGAGAAAGAGCGCTCCGTTGAACATGTTCAGAAAGAGAATGCTCGACATGAGTACCGCCGCAAGCCCGCTGGGGATGTGCACCTCAGAGACGTAGACGAGCCAGTAGTTGATCCCGAAGAGCAGAAAACCCTGAAGCCCCATCCAGAGATGATCCCGAAGGGAGTAGCGTAAGGGCTTTCGGAAAAGAGCACAGAAGAGAAAGAGGAGAAGGGAAGAGAGCCCAAAGCGGTATGCGACGGAAACAAGGGGGTCCACCACCCCGAGCTGAAAGGTGATGGCAATCCAGGTGGACCCCCAGATAAGAGATGCGGCGATGTACATGAGAGCGTTCTGCATGGCGAAGATGTCTCCTTCAGGGCCTTGGGCCTTTATAATTGTCCTGTAAAACGATGGGCTAATCTACACGCACCCTCTAAAACCGGGGTGTTCGGATGTGGCAGTAGGGAGCCTTGCGGCTCTTCTCGTAATAATCCTGATGATACTCTTCGGCCTTCCAGAAGGTTTCCAGCGGAGCAACCTCCGTGGCCACATCATACCCCTTCTCTTCGAGCTTCTTCATGAGCTCCAAAGCGATTTCTTTCTGAGATGGCTCGGTGTAGAAGATCACCGAACGGTACTGAGAGCCCACATCAGGGCCTTGGCGATCCACCTGGGTAGGGTCATGGATCTCGAAGAAGAGCACACAGAGATCCCGGAAGGAGATTTGCGAAGGATCGTAGATCACCTCCACCACCTCCGCATGCCCCGTGGTACCGGAACAGACCTGTTCGTAGGTAGGATGCGGCGTATCCCCTCCCGCGTAGCCCACAGTGGTCTCCAGCACCCCCGGAAGCTTCTGAAAATGATACTCCACCCCCCAGAAACAGCCGCCACCGAAGACGATACGGCTCCGGGAGGCCCTCTTTGCCTCAGCGAGAAAGGTGAGAGAGATGGAGTTTACGCAGTGCCGCAGGTTTTTCTGCGTAAGCCCCTCGCCTTCGAAAACATGCCCCAGATGGGCCCCACATCGGGCGCAGACGATCTCCGTACGCCTTCCATCAGGGTCGGGAACCCGCCGGACCGCTCCGGGGATTTCGTCGTCAAAGCTCGGCCAGCCGCAGGAGGCGGCAAACTTGTCCTCAGATCGATAGAGATCTGCTCCGCAGCGCTTGCATCGGTAGATCCCCTCTTCGAAAAAGTCCCAATACTCTCCGCTGAAAGGAGTTTCCGTCCCCTTTCGCAGAATCACATGCTCCTCTTCCGGGGTAAGATGTTGCGTCATGCCATACTCCTCCTCTCCCTGACTGGGGGCAGGAAAAAGCACTCCCCCGCCGCAACCACAACATAGCAAAAAAACTGCGCAGATGAGATAACACACCAAAGATCGGGGCTTTGTGCAAAAAAGCATCTTCTCGCCTCCCTGCAAACCGCCTTCTTCAAGGCTTCCTGAACCTTTTCCCGCTTACGCATCTTTTAGCGCTCGACAGCAGGGGCTTTCTCCCCTACACTTCGGGGGTATCCACAAATTCGAGTATTCGAGTAATCTGAGCATACCCCTTGGGAAAAACCCTCGCAAGAGGCCAATCGTTCAAAAAAAACCAGACAAAAGACGGATAAAGGAGTATTTCATGATCTCTTCCATCGTACACACGGGACTGGTGGCATCCTCTCTCGCCATGGATGCCTTCGCCGCCTCCTGCGGCATCGGAGCAAGCAGCCGGGAGAATCGGCTTTTCCTGGGACTGCGTCTGGGGGCAATCTGCGGATTCTTCCAGTTTCTCATGCCCCTTCTGGGGTGGCTCCTGGGAATACGTTTCGCCCAGCATCTGGAGGCTTGGGACCACTGGATCGCCTTCGCCCTTCTCTCCCTGGTGGGAATCCACATGATCCGGGAGGCAAGAGAAGAAAAAGAAGCCCGAAAAGAGGGAGGAACCCTCTCGTGGCTTCTTCTTCTCTGCATAGGCTTTGCCACCGCCATCGACGCCTTCGCAGTAGGGGCGGGGGTGGCCTTTCTGGATCAGCCCATCCTCCCCCTCGCTCTGGCGGCGGGGGGTATTACCGCCCTGGCATCGTTTCTAGGGGTGGTCATCGGTCGCAACATAGGGTGCACCGCAGGCCCCTGGCTGGAGACCGCCGGAGGAGTGGTGCTTATTTTTCTAGGGCTCAATATCCTGCGCATTCATCTTCTGTAAGCTCAGAGAAGCCAGTATGCCATTTGAGCCCTGGCACCGTAACGAGAGGATATACAGGGACACCGCCGGAGAATATCTCGCTCCGGCGGTGTCTGTTCTGTCTTCTGCTACTCCTGAGTAAGCATAAACTCGTAGAGCCTGCGACCCCCTTCAGAAAGGTGGGAGTCCAGAACCTGAATCGCCTTGCCTACCTCGCCATCCTCCACAGCCTTAAGAAGGGCAGCATGGTCTTCGCATATATTCCCATCCCCCCCCAGAGGAATCCCTTGGGTATCGAAGTAGAGTCGGAGATAGCGGCTTACGTTCGTGTGCACCATGCGGATAAAATCCAGAAGCTTGGGCTTTTTAGAGGCCTCGCAGAGGGCCAGATGGAACTCTACATCCTTGCGGCACCACTCTCCGGGATCTTTCTCATCCCGAAGTTCCGCAAGAATGTTGCGAGCCCGGAGAATGTGCTCCTTCGTAAGGGAACGGGCGGCATACTTGAGAGCCCCGGATTCCAGAAGAAAACGAATTTCGTACAGCTCCCGCACCTCTGCAGGCATGAGGCTGGCCACGGTAGCCCCACTGTTGGGGTAGAAGGTAACAAGACCCTCAATCTCCAGCTGCATGAGGGCCTCCCGAACGGGGGTAAGGCTCACCCCATAACGCCGGGCAATGGCCTCCTGCCGAAGCTGCTCGCCAGGCTTAAAAGTCCCCTCCAGTATTTCACCTCTCAATCGCTCAAAAACGATGGTTTTTGTGGTACGTCTCTTTTCAGTTTTCACTAGCCTATTCACCCTTTACATCACAAGATTGTGTCTTTGAATATGCGGAATCTTCCACGTTCGTCAACGACAACGACTAAAAACCCTCGGAAGGAGATTTTTACATATTATAAATGCAACGCCTCGAATCTCCAAGAAAAATCTCTGCAAAAACGTTTCTTTTTTTGTTCTCGGGGAAACCAAAAAATCGATTCCTCAAAACAAAACGGTATGCGACGAAAAAAGAACCCCTGCGATCTTCGGGGTATCCCCAAAAGTGTGCAGACACCTTCTCTATTCTTTTCCCTTCCGCCGTTACTTTTTTGGCCATGAGAACGAGAGAATTTGCACAGATGGTCTCTCATGAGGTGCTGCACGAGGAACTTCTCCGTATCGCCCCCCGCTCCAAAGCGGCCGAACCGCTCCCATAAAGAACGCGCTACGGTTTCAAGATCCCTTTTCGAAAAACCCGAACATCTTATGCTAAAACGGAGGAAAATACCACCACCATTATCAAAAATGTTTTTTCGAAATTGCGGCCTCCGAAGATTGACATAACGAATATGTGAGCATATACTCATATTCATAGACATTCTCCAAAGGAGGAGATCGCTGTATGGAACACTCGTCTCTCTGGAAAGAAGAAGACTCTCTTCACCCGAAGCGTCTGCAAGAGGCTTTTGCAAAGGCTCCTCCCGAGGAGATCCGCCACGACCTTGCCCATATGTTCCGCGCTCTGGGGGATCCCACCCGGATCGGCATTCTCCTGGCCCTTCGGGATGGGGAGATGTGCGTCCGGGATCTGGGGATCTTTCTCGGTGTAAGCGAATCTGCCATATCCCATCAGCTTCGAACGCTCCGGGATCTCTACATGGTGCGCCCCCGGCGGGAGGGACAGATTATCTTCTACTCTCTCCGGGATTGCCATGTACTCCAGATTCTTAACGTGGGGCTGGAACACTTTTTGCACGAAAAAGATGAAAAGGAGGCATCACAATGATTTCCTTTGTTCACAGACTGCTCCAGGAATCCTGGTTTATTCTCTGGAGCGCTGCCCCCTACATTGTGCTGGGGCTTCTGCTGGGAGGATTCATCAAAACGGGGCTCAACGCCGCTACCATACGGCGACATCTGGGGGGCTCCGGGATCAAACCCATCTTCAAGGCAGCTCTCCTCGGGGTACCTCTTCCCCTCTGCTCCTGCGGGGTTCTTCCGGTGGGGGCAGCGCTTAGGAAGGAAGGAGCCTCCCGGGGAGCCACCGCGGCCTTTCTCATCGCTACCCCCGAATCCGGAGTGGACTCCATAGCCATCAGCTATGCTCTTCTTGATCCGATTCTCACGGTTGTCCGCCCTCTGGCGGCGTTCTGCACCGCCTTTGCCGCAGGGGTAGGGATGGTTTTTCTGGATAGGAAAGAGAAACCCCAAGTCTTTGAGGAGGTTCCTGCGGCATGTTCCTGTTCATCCTGCCATGTCCCCCTCCGGGAGGAGAGCGGGGCCTGCTGCGAAGCGCACCAGCATCATCACCATCACCATGACTCTTCAGAGCAGAAGAACCACACCTCCCCGGCTCTCTCTCTGGGCAGACGTTTGCAGGAGGGTTTTCGCTACGCCACGGGAGAGCTGTGGGGGCATCTGGCCTTTCCCTTCGCCCTGGGAATTTTTCTTTCGGGGCTTCTGGGGGCACTTGTACCGGAGAATTTTCTGGAGCAGTGGTTGGGAGGGGGGCTGCACTCCATGTTGCTCATGCTCGTTCTAGGCATTCCCATGTACATCTGCGCCACCTCCTCCACCCCCTTGGCAGCGGCATTCATCCTCAAGGGGGTCTCCCCCGGGGCGGCGCTGGTCTTTCTTCTTGCGGGCCCCGCCACAAACATCTCCGCCTTACCGGTGCTCACCAAGATCCTCGGCAAAAAAGGCCTTCTGGTCTATCTCGCGAGCATCGCCACAGTTTCCGTGGGGGTGGGCCTTCTGGTGGATCTGCTCTATGGAAGCTTGAACCTGCACCCTCAGGCCCTTATGGGGATAGCCCGTGAACTGCTCCCCCGGGAGGTGCATCTCGGAGCGCTGATCTTTCTGGGGCTCTGCACCCTTCCTCTCCTGTGGCGCAGCTTCGGGAAAAAGACAAACCCCCTGAAAGCGCACTAAAAAGCCATGAAAAACAAAGATCGGAATCAACGTATTCGCTTCGTCACCCTGACGGGATTGGGGATAAACCTCACCCTTGCCGCCTTCAAGTGTGGGGCGGGATACTGGGGAAAGAGCCAGGCGGTGCTGGCGGACGGCATTCACAGCCTCTCGGATGCGGTTACGGATGGGGCGCTCCTGGTGGGGATGCGCTTCTGGGACAAGCCCCCGGACAGGGAACACCCCTACGGACATCAGCGGCTGGAGACGCTCATCACCATCTTTATCGGCCTCCTTCTGGGATTGGTAGGAGTGCGCCTTCTCTGGAGCGCTCTCTCCTCTCTGCACCTCTCTTCCCCCTCCTCCGTAGCGGCTCCAGGAAAAATTGCCCTTCTGGCTGCCCTGATTTCCATGGCAAGCAAAGAGATCCTCTATCGGTGGACCCTCCTCTGGGGAAAGAAAACCCGCTCCATGGCTCTCTCCGCCAACGCCTGGCACCACCGCTCGGACGCCTTGAGTTCCCTTCCGGTAGCTCTGGCGGTGGGGGGAACCATGATCGATCCCTCCTGGATCTTTCTCGATTCTCTGGGGGCGGCGCTGGTATCAATCTTTATTCTCCGGGCAGCCTACCGCATATGCAAAGACCCGGTAGAACAGCTCATGGATCGGGGAATGCCCCCGGAGGAGCTTGAAAAACTCCAGAAGGTGGTGTGGAGCATTCCGGGAATTCTGGGGCTTCACAAGGTACGCACCCGTTATCTCGGCAGCAGCTCCCTTATGGTGGATCTGCATATCGAGGTGGATCCGGAGATGTCGGTTTGTGAGGGGCATGCCCTGGCTTCGAAGGTAAAATTCACCCTCATGGAGCACTTTCCGGACACGCTGGATGTAGTGGTGCATGTGGAGCCGTGGAAAAAGGCAGGAAACGTGTTGGAGGAGGAGGAAGAAAGACGATGGTAGTAGGGTTCAAAAACCGGATAATTCTCGTGAGGGGAGACATTACCCGCTACGAGGTAGATGCTATTGTGAACGCTGCAAACCCGAGCCTTCTGGGAGGAGGTGGCGTAGATGGGGCTATTCATCGGGCGGCGGGACCGGAGCTTCTCCAGGAGTGCCGTACTCTGGGAGGATGCCCTCCAGGGGAGGCAAAGATCACGCGGGGGTATCGCCTCCCCGCTTCCTGGGTTATTCACACTCCAGGCCCGGTATGGCACGGAGGAAACCAGGGAGAGCCGGAAATTCTCGCCTCATGCTACCGGAACGCTCTTCATCTCGCAGCATCCCGTGATTGTAAAACCGTGGCCTTTCCCGCCATAAGCTGCGGGGTATACGGCTATCCCCCGGAAAGGGCCTGTACAGTAGCGTTGGAAACACTGAAGGAGTTTCTGAAAGAACACGAACTTCCTGAAAAGATCTATCTCGTCTCTTTCGGAGAGGAAATCTACCGAATCTACGCAACCATGCTGCAACCCCTTTTTGATTAAGAGACTTTCCGAAAAGGGTCTGAGGGGCACCCCGCGAAGTGCTCCTCAGACTACGTTACTCCCCGCAAAAACCGCAGAATATTCGGTTTTACGCTACTGTGATCTCCTTGCAGAGGTAGACATCCTGAATGGCGTTCAGGAGCTTGACCCCTTCCGCAAATTCCCGCTGAAAGGCCTTGCGGCCGCTGATGAGCCCCATGCCTCCCGCTCGTTTGTTGATCACCGCAGTCTGCACCGCCTGGGCGAGATCGTTCTTTCCCGAGGGGCCTCCGGAGTTGATGAGCCCCATGCGCCCCATGTAGTTGTTCACCACCTGATAGCGGGTGAGGTCGATGGGGTGGTCCGAAGCGAGATTCGTATAGATCCGCTCGTCAAACTTGCCGTATCCGGAGCTTCCCATGTTGAGGGCCTTGTAGCCCCCGTTGCATGTGGGGAGCTTCTGTTTGATGATGTCTGCCCCCAGGGTTACCCCCAGATGGTTCGCCTGCCCCGTAAGATCTGCGCTGGCATGGTAGTCCACTCCGTCCTTTTTGAAGGCGTCGTTGCGGAGATAGCACCAGAGGATGGTGGCCATGCCAAGCTGATGGGCCAGAGCGAAGGCCTGGGAGACCTCCTGAATCTGCCTTGAGCTTTCGGGAGAGCCGAAGTAGATGGTGGCCCCCACCGCCACGGCTCCCATGTCGCAAGCCTGCTCCACCTGGGCGAAACAAATCTGATCGTAGCTGTTGGGATACGTGAGGAGTTCGTTGTGGTTAATCTTCACGATAAAGGGGATCTTGTGGGCATATTTCCGGGAGACCGAAGCCAGCACTCCCAGAGTGGAGGCCACTCCGTTGCACCCTCCCTCAATGGCGAGGCGCACAATATTTTCGGGGTCGAAGTATTCCGGGTTAGGGACGAAAGAGGCCCCTCCGGAGTGCTCCACCCCCTGATCCACCGGCAGGATGGAGAGGTACCCCGTGCCTCCCAGCCGCCCCTGCTGAAAGAGCCATGCCAGGCTCTGAAGAACCTGGTTGGATCGATCCGAAGGAGCAAAGATGCGGTCCACCCAGTCCCCCCCGGGAAGGTGAAGCTTCTCCTTGGGCACGGCGGTGCAGACATGGTTGAGTAAGGATTCTGCCTGATCTCCCAACAGCGACTCAATCTCTCGATACGTCATAATGCAGTCCCTCCTTATTTAAACTATTACATCTTGACTATACATCAAAAAAACAGAACACCGCGCATATCCGGGACTTAGGGGGCAGGTCTTTCGATGCGCACTGCCCATTCGGGGCCCGAGTCCACCCCGTAGGTTCCCGCAAAGTCATCCATGTTGATGGCCAGGGAGAGGTTCCCCAAGCTGTTCTGGTAGAGCAGCAGATCCCCCTCGGGGACATCCCCGAAGGTATGCACGTAGGGAACTTTTTCCTTAAAGATCTCCTCTTCGCCGTTCAGGATGGTGACGAGAAAGCTCTCCCCCATCTCGGGGTTCAGGGAGGCAAAGACCTCCTTGCCGATGCTTGTCCAGACGTTACCGTACTGGGAATCGAGAATGGGGATGTTCCCCTTCACCACGCCGTCTTCGAAGGCTGCCTTCTGATAGGGGATCTGGAAAACCTCCGGAGCCAGTTCGGGGCCCACCTCGGCAAAGCCGATAGCCCCCGAAGCGAGACGGGCGCCTGTGTAGGAGTAGACATCCCGACCGTGGAAGGTGTAGGACTCTTCGGAGCCTCCCAGACGGTTCACCACTTCATCAATCTGACGCACCGCTTCGATTCCCAGGGATTCCGCAATGAAGGTGAGAGTGCCGTTATCGGGGGTAACGAAGAAGTGCCCCGTCTTGGTCTTTGCCACGATGGACTTGCGATCCGTCCCTACTCCGGGGTCCACCACCGAGACGAAGACGGTTCCTGCGGGCCAGTAGCTGGCAGTCTGCTCCAACCGCTGGGCTCCCTCCCAAATATTGAAGGCGGGAATTTCATGGGTAAGGTCGAAGATCCGCAGATCCGGGTTAACCCCGAAGGCTACCCCCTTCATGGTACATACCGCTCCATCCTTGAGGCCGAAATCTGTCTGCAACACCAGCGCTCCGCTGGTCTCTCCGGCCCAGGAGGCAAAAGCTAGGGAGAGTAGCAGCACCACCGCACAAAAAATTCCTATTCTCTTCCGCATCATCCGTACATCCTCTCCTTTCACATCTGTACTTCGCATATCCGGAACTTCGTGTAATCGGGCATATCTCTGTCGCTCTGCCCGGCTCCTTCGACATTCTACATCACCGCCTCATTCGGCACCAGAGGCCCCCGCCAGAGAGAGCACCGTCCCGAGGAGTGCCTGTACGCCGAGCACAAGATGCTCCGGATCGGTCTCTTCACCGGGATTGTGGCTTATCCCTCCCTTGCTGGGGACGAAGATCATGGCGGCGGGGCAGATCCGGGCCATCATCTGAGCATCGTGCCCCGCTCCAGAGAGAATCCGACGGCAGGAGCAGCCCAGGGAGGCGGCGACATCCTCAATGCTCTCCAGCAGAGCCTCATCGAAGGCCACCGGGTCGAACCGCACGAGCTGGCGGCGGGAAAACTGCAGCCCCTCCTCCTCCGCCACTCTCTCCACTGCCTTGCCGAAGGCCTCTTCCGCCCTTCGAAGAAGCCGGTTATCCCCGTTGCGGAGATCCACCGTAAAGATTGCCCTCTGGGGGACAACATTGATGAGATTGGGAAAAAACTCCAGCATCCCGCAGGTGCCCTTCTGATGCGGAATGCTCTCGGCAATCCGGCGCACCTCCTCAATGAGACGGGCCGCCCCTATTCCCGCATCTGCCCGCATATCCATCGGCGTCGTCCCTGCATGGTTGGGAACCCCCTTCAGCGTTATCTCCTGCCAGGATATGCCGTTCACCCCGGAGACAGCCCCCAGGGAAATCCCTTCCCGATCCAGGCAGGGCCCCTGCTCCACGTGAAGCTCCAGAAAGGCAAAGGGGTGTAGCTCCCCGCAGGGGTACGTTCCCGCATAGCCGATCCGCTGAAGCTCCTCCCCCAGAAGAGAGCCATCCATCCCCCGCACTGCGAGAGCCTCCTCCAGAGGCATCCCCCCCACGTGAACCAGGCTTCCCATCATGTCCGGGATGTAGCGTACCCCCTCTTCGTTGGTGAAAACGCCGACTGCCAGGGGGTGCTCTGTCACCACTCCCGCATCCCGAAGGGTGCGGATAACCTCCAGAGCACCAAGAACCCCGTAGGCTCCGTCGAGAGGGCCTCCGGTAGCCACGGAATCGATATGAGAGCCCATCATCACCGGAGGAAGCTCCGGGTCCGCTCCCCCCCAGAGGCCGAAGATGTTTCCCATGCCATCTACCCGAACCTCCATGTTCAGCTCCTGCATCCAGGTTACCACCTGATCCCGTCCCCGGCGATCCTCCTCGGAGAGAGCAAGGCGGCAGACGCTCCCATCCTCCCCACGGCCGATCTCTCCGAAACATTCCAGCGCCCTTTGCAGGCGTTCTCCGGAAATACGAAGCATGGTGGTCATAAGGATCTCACTCCTTCAGATTGTAATGAATTACACCGTGTAAAACCCCAGCCCACGGTTCCGCACCCCTCCGGCATTATCAGCGGTAAACCCCCTGGGCATAGCGATCCCGGAGCTTCCGGCGCAGCACCTTTCCCACACTGGAGAGGGGAAGCTCCGAGACGAAGAGAATCTTTCGGGGAACCTTGTAGTGCTCGAGCCGCTCCTTACAGAAGGCGATAAGCTCCTTTTCTTTCGGAGGATCCCCCCCCTCCCGAAACCGTACGAAGGCGAGAGGATACTCCCCGGTAAGGCCATGAGAGACCCCCACCACCGCCGCCATAAAGACCTGGGGGTGTTCGGAGAGCACGGACTCCACCTCCTGGGGGTAGACGTTGAATCCTCCTACAATGATGAGGTCGCTCTCCCGATCCAATACGGAGATATAGCCATCCTCATCGATCCGCACGATATCCCCGGTGTTGAACCATCCCTTGGAAAAACGTTCGGCTGTCTGTTCGGGAGCATGAAAATACCCCTCACAAACGCTCTGCCCCTTCAGCCAGAGCACCCCCTCCTCCCCCGGAGAGAGCACCCGCCCCTGTTTATCCCGCACTTCCAGGGAGTATCCCGGAAGAGGAGGCCCCACGCTGCCGGTCTTTTTGGCCTCCTTACTGGGGCCTCCCGCCACCACGGGGGAGCATTCCGTAAGGCCGTACCCCTGAAAGATGGTTACCCCCAGGCGCTCTTCAATACGCCTCTCCAGGGAGGAATCGAGAGCACCCCCTCCGGTGAGGAGGTAGGTAAGGGATTCCGGCAACACTCCCCCCTTCTCCACGGCCCCGAGAAGAAAGGGAAGCATGGTGGGCACCGCGATAAGTGTTTCCGTATTCGTGGCTTTCAGAGCTTCCAGAACCCGAGAGACCGGAAGAAAGGAGGGAAGCAGAGCCTGGGGAAGCCCGAAGAGAAGGGGGGTGATGCCGCAGACGGTAAAGCCGAAGGAGTGAAAGTTGGGGAGCACGTTACAGAGAATGCGCCCCTTTTCAAAACCTTCGATATTTTCGTGAAGTTCCCGAGCATTGCTCACGAGATTATGATGGGTGAGAGGCACCACCTTGGGATCTCCCGTGGTGCCTGAGGTGGCGAAGAAGACCCCCATCTCCGAGGAGGTGCCGAAGCAGGGGCGCCCCTGGAAGAGTTCCGGAAGCTCCCCAGAGGAGCAGAGGGTTACGGGAAAACCCGCCTCTTGGCAAGGCTCCTGAAGATGCTGCTCCTCCGTAGAGAGTACCACCCCGAAGGGATCGATTTTGCGAAGAATACGAAGCGTGCTCTCCGTCCCCCCCCGAGGGTTCAGAGGGATCACGGTCCCCCCAAGCTCCCAGACCGCCAGGGTAAGCAGGTGAAAAGCAAGAGAGTTGGGGAGAAAGAGGGCCATCCGAGATCCCTCCATAAACCCCGCAGAGCGCAGACGAGCGGTACAGATCTCCCATGCGGCGAGTATCTCTTCCGCGCCCCACCATCTCCCCCTCTCCCAGAGAACCAGAGCAGAGGGATCTTCCAGAAAACGTTCCCGGATACGCATTTCAAGACGCTGTTTCACGCTCATTCCTCCTCCCGAGCCCTTTACAAGGCCCTTGTTCCAAGTGTATCACGATACGTCACAAAGAGGTGAGCCATGAGGGCTCTCTCGGAGTCCCCATCGAAAAACACGAAAAAAGCAGATCCTCTTGGGAGAAAAACGCAAAATCCATTACAATATCTCTCATGGCAAGACATACAATCAACCACCCTGAGGGGGGAGCATGATGACCCATACAGAGAAGCGGCCCTTTCTGCTCTTTACAGTACACAGTCAGACCCTGGCACTCCCTGTGGAGGAGGTTCAGCGGATCACCGGAGCGGCGGAGCTTATCCCGCTCCCCGAGGCTCCCTCTTTTCTTCGGGGGATGATCAACTGGGGGGGAACGGCGGTCCCCGTGGTGGATCTTCGGGTGCGCCTGGGGTTTCCTCCCCTTCCTCTGCGTTCAGCCCATCGCTTTATTCTCGTGGAGCGGGAGGGGGTATTCCTTGCCTTTCTCGTGGAGGGGGTTGAGGATGTAGCCTTTCTGGAGGTGGCACCCCTCCCCTTTCCTCGGGAGGCCCGCTCCCTGCTTCCGGAAAACTACTCCTTTCCTCGTATCGGCAAAGAGGGAGAGGAAAACCGCATTCTCTGCGTTCAGAATCTGGAGGATCTCTTCCGGATGATACCGGAGGATCTGAAACTTCCCCGGGAAGATCTCTCCGGAGAGGAGGCCCTGGGGCAATGAAGCGCGAAAACACCCCTCCGGAAGGGCTACAGCAGGATCTCCACCTCCTGGGGCAAAGGGTGGAGGAGCTGCTGGGGCTCGCTTTTTCGGAAAAACGTTCTCGGGATCTCTGGAACGCTCTTCTCCGCATGGCCCCCCGGGAGAAAAGCTCTCCGGAGGATCTGCTCCGGCGGATTCTCCGGGAGGGGATCTCGGAAGACCTGGAGAGAGACTTTGCCCAGCATCTCACCATAGGAGAGACCTATTTCTTTCGGGAGCCCCGCACCCTGGAGGCTCTGGAGAAGGAGATCCTTCCCCTCTTTCCCCGAGAGCGATCCCCCCGGATCTGGTGCGCCGGATGCAGCACCGGGGAGGAGCCCTATACTCTCGCCATGACGCTCTACGGCCCCCAGGGAAGACCCCTTCCGGAGAGGCCCTCTATTTTTGGTACAGACATCAACCCCCAGGCCCTCCAGAAGGCCCGGCAGGGGGTGTATACCTCCTGGTCCTTCCGCAATGTTCCGGAGATGTCGAAGCATCTCTTCTTCGAGCCCCTCGAAAAAAGCTCCTTTGCGGTGAAGCCCCCCTTTCGGAAGGCGGTCTCCTTCTCCCTCTGCAATCTCTTTGCCCCTCTCTGGCCTCTCTGGGAAAAAAACCCTCCTCCGGAGATCATCTTCTGCCGAAACGTGCTGATCTACTTTACGGAGTCTTCCCGTAAAAGGCTGTTGGAGCGATTTTACGCACTTCTCCCCCCCTCCGGGTGGCTGGTGGTGGCCCCCTGCGAAACCTCTGCCCTCGCGGAATCCCTCTTTACCCCCCACTACGCCCAGGGGGTTACCCTCTACCGCAAGGAGGGGCCTGAGAAAAAAAAAGATGTTTTTCCTTTTGCACTGCCAAGGGCGGAGCCAGAGCCGAAGAAACTCTTTCTTGGACCCGAGGAGGGGAGAGCCCTCTCCATGCCCCCCCTGCTCCCTCTTCTAGGGGAGGAGAGCCTCCCAGATGCAGCTCCTTTCTCTCTCCCCACCCCCCGACAGCCGGAGGAGCAAAAGCACAAGAGAGAAGAACACCCCCAGGGGGAGGAAAGAGGGCATGAGCAAGGGCGGGAGGATCTTCTCGCCAAGGCCCGGAAGCTGGCAAATCAAGGAAAGCACCCCGAGGCTCTGAAGATCCTGGAAGATCTCCTCCGGAAGGATCGTACGGATGCTTTTGCCACCTATCTCAAAGGTCTTGTCCATGCGGAGACCGGAGAAGAGCAGCAGGCGGGAGAGGCTCTTCGAAAGGCCCTCTTTCTGGAGCCCCATTTTGTGATGGCCCACTATACGCTGGGGACCCTGGCGCTTACAAAGAGAGATTCCAAAGGAGCGGCACGGCACTTTCGGAACGCCGCCCAGGTGGCGGCCTCCCTTCCTCCGGGAACGCTCCTCTTCGAGGGAGAGGGGCTTTCCCGGGAGGATCTTCTGAAAATGCTGGAGAAAAGGGGATAGCTCGTGATAACATTCCAGAGCTTAGAGGCTTCATGTTCGAGGAAAGATGGTGATGATATGCCTCAGAATCTCCCGCAAGGGGTACCAGATACACGGGAAGAGGAGCGTCTTCGAGAGAGAGCGGTCCGACTCGCCGGAGACGCTCTGAAGGCAGCCCCTCCGGAGGACGAGCTGGAGGTGGTGGAGTTTCGCCTCGGCAACGAACGGTACGGAGCGGACTCCCTCTCCACGGGAGAGATTTTTCCTCTTCAGGATCTCACCCCCCTCCCCTGTACCCCTCCCTTCGTGGTGGGAATCGTCAATCTTCGGGGACGCATCATCTCGGTGGTAGATCTTAAAGTCTTCTTCGGCATTCCCCGGGAGACGATCTCCGAAAAAGCGCTGGTGCTTGTTTTGGAATCTCCGCAGATGGAGATGGGGATTCTCGTGGATGCCCTTGTGGGGGTACGGCGTATCCCCCGAAAGGACATCTCTCCCCCCCTCCCCACCATGACAGGAATAGGCGGGGCGTATCTTCTGGGGCTTGCGGAAGAGGATTTGGGAATTCTCAAGGTAGCCGCCATTCTGGAAGATCCCGCCCTGGTGATTCGGGAAGAGGCCTGAAAAAACCCCGCAGATCGCTATGAAGCTTCTGCCGGAGCCGTTACAATTAGACGAATAAAGAGGAGAGGATACAGAATGATACGCAAGAGAACCCTGGGAATAAAGCTCGGCGCAGCCTTCGGGGTGCTGCTTCTGATTTTTGCGGGGGTGGGGTTGGTAAGCTGGCACACCATGTCCGAGGCTCGCAAAACCGCCCACTCCCTGGCACAGGAGGCAGTGCCGGAGATGGTAGTCGCCACATTGGTGCAGCGGCTTGCCCAAAGCGCCATGTACGATATCCGGGGCTATGCCTATACCTTCGAAACCTCCTATCTGGAGCGGGGAGAACGCTATCTTGAGGAACTCAGCAAAGCCATCGACGCTGCAGAGAAGCTCGGAGCTGGCCATGCCTCTCTCGAAGCCCTTCGGGAGGGAGCTAAACAGGCCCGAGCCTCCTGGGCTCTCTACACGCAGATTCTGGAAGAGACTAAACAAGCTGTGGATGCCATTGGGACTGCCCGTCAGGAGGGAGAAAAAGCCCAGGAGATCTTCTTTGCCAACGCCCATGCCTACCTGGACTCTCAAAAAAAGCTTCTGGAGGGGCATACCCGGAGATCTGAAAATTTTCAGGAGACCCTCCGGATAGCCCAGAACATGGAAAAGATGAACCATATTATCGACTTGGGCAATAGCATTCTGGTGGGAAACTTCAAGGGCCAGGCCTTTCGGAAACCGGTCTATCTCGAAAATACTCTGGGGGCCTTCAAGGAGATGGAAAACCTCCTCAAGGAGATGCTGCACCACGCGGAAAGCGCACCGGAACAGCTCCAGCAGCTTGAGGCCGTCCAAAAGGCGGGAGGATCCTACCTGCAGGTAGTGCAGGATACTATCAAAAACTGGAACCTCCTCGAAAACCTGGATACCCGACGGATCGCAGCAGGGGAGCAGGTGCTCCAGAAGGCCCAAGAGGTAGCCACCACGGGAGAGAAAAATGCCGCTACCGCTGCGGAAGGGGCTGCTAAGAGCTTAGGCACCACCATCTCGCTTCTAATCTTCTCCATGCTGTTTTCCATTCTTGCAGGGGGGATCATCGCCTTTGGGATGACCCGAAGCATTACGATTCCTTTGGTGGCCACGGTGTCGTTTCTTTCGCGCATCGCCGAGGGCAAGCTTGAACAGAAAGTGCCCGAAAAGTTTCTTGCCCGGAAGGATGAGATCGGCACCCTCGCCCGGAGTACCCAGGATCTTTCCGAAAGCCTGCGTTCCCAGATACAGGCCATGAAAAATATCATAGGCACCCTGGCATCCTCGGCCTATCAGATCTCCGCCTCGGTCTCCCAGATCACCGCAGGGGCGGAAGAAGCCTCGGTGGCGGTAATGGAGACCACCGCCGCCATGGAGGAGGTCCGCACCACCGCAGAGACCACCAACCGCAAGAGCACCAACGTGGCCCAGATCGCCCGGCAGGGACTGGAGGTGGTGGAGAACGGCAAAAACGCCACGGAAAGGCTTCTGACGGGGATGGAGCATATCGGGGAGCGCATGGCCTCCATTGCGGAGACCATCGTACGGCTCAGTGAACAGAGCCAGGAGGTGGGGGAGATCACCGGAACCGTGGAGGATCTTGCAGAGCAGTCCAACCTTCTGGCGGTAAACGCTGCGGTGGAGGCCGCCAAGGCGGGGGAGTACGGCCGGGGATTCTCCGTGGTGGCCCAGGAGATCAAGAGTCTGGCGGAGCAGTCCAAGGAGTCCGCCAAGGAGGTACAGCGGATTCTCAAGGATATCCAGAAAGCCACCGGAGCCGCAGTCATGGCCATTGAACAGGGCTCTAAGGCGGTGGATCAGGGGGCCCGGGATGCGACCCCTTCCCGTGAATCTATCCAGAAAATTACCCGGCAGTTCATGGAATCCGCCCAGACCGCCGCAGAGATCGCCGCAGCAAATAACGAACTTTTCACGGGAATTGATCAAGTAGCCCAAGCCATGGAGAACATCAAGGTAGCGGGAGAACAGAATGTAACGGGGTTGAAAGATCTGCAATCCGCCTCGGCAAATCTTAAGGATCTCGGAAAAGATCTCGCCGGATTGATCAATCGGTACACCCTTTAGGGCTCCGGGGGCGAAGATGGTCACCTACTCCGAAGATCACGACTTTCTCGAAGAGCTGCGGCAGGACTTTGTTCTGGAGGCGGAGGAGTATCTCCAGGTCATGGTGGGGGGGCTTCTGGATCTGGAGCAGCACCCCTCCTCCCCCCCTCCAGAGGTCCTGGAATCGGTCTTTCGGGGAGCACACAGCCTTAAGGGGGCCTCTCAGGCGGTGGAGATACCCGCCATAGCGGTACTCTGCCAATCCATGGAGAGCATCTTCTCCCAGATGAAAAAGGGACTTCTCCAGCTTGACAGAAAAGATTTCGACCTTCTCCAGAAGGGGGCAGATCTTCTGGGGGAACTCATTGCCGCAAAACCAGAAGGACACGATCGTCCCAGAGCAGAAGCTTTGGCAGATGAGATAGAAAAGCTCCTGAAAGCGGCGGAGCCCCCGGAAATATCTCCTCCTCCCCGGATAGCTCTGAGGGAAGAGCCTCCGGAGGAAGAGCAGGAGACTCTTATCCCGGAAGAGATCCTCCGAAATGGCGCGGATGAAGAAAAAAAACATGAGAAAAAAATAGAAAAAACAGACAAAGCTCTCTCCCGAGAAGAGCCTCCCCAAAGCGCTCCTCCCCGCTCCTCTCAGGACTCTCCTCCCCCATCTCCACCTCAAGGCTCTTCGGAGATGATCCGGATTCGGGCCTCCAAGATGGATGCCCTGCTACTGGAGGCGGAGGAGCTTATATCTCTGAACCTTGCTCTGCGCATGCGGCATCAGGAGGTGCAGGAGATCATCGCCTCCCTAGGGATCTGGAAACGCGAGTGGGAACGATTTGTGCAGTTTCAAGAGCGGTCGGAGCAGAAAGCGACTTCCCTCTCCCGGGAGACACGATCTTTTCTCCACTCCGGCAGATCCCGGATGGGGGAGCTTCAGGACGCCCTCCGGCATCTGCGCAAGGCCATGCAGGAGGATCAACGCACCACCCGAACCCTGGTGCGCAATCTCCTGGATCGTACCAGGTCGGTACTGATGGTCCCCTTCTCCTCCCTTCTTCAGGGATTTCCCAAGATTTTCCGGGATCTCTCCCGGGATCTGGGAAAGGAGGCAGAGCTTTTCATCCTGGGAGGGGATGTTGAGGTGGATAAACGCATTCTCGAAGGACTCAAGGACCCCCTCATTCATCTGCTTCGCAACTGCGTGGATCACGGGCTGGAGAGCCCGGTAAAACGACGGGAGAAGGGTAAAAGGCCCCAGGGGAGCGTGGCTATCCAGGCCTCTCAGGTGGATGGCAACCGGGTGGAGCTTGTAGTGGAGGATGACGGCAAAGGCATTGATGCAGCCAAACTCCGGGAGAGTGCGGTAAAGGCGGGAGTCCTCACCCCCCGGGATGCCCAGGCCCTGGATGATAAAGAGGCCCGGATGCTTCTTTTTCGCTCAGGGGTCTCCACAAGCGCTCTTATTACGGACATCTCCGGCCGGGGGCTGGGGATGGCTATCGTGCAGCAGAAGGTAGAAGCCCTTGGGGGGACCATCTCCCTGGACTCCACCCCCGGCAGAGGCACCACCTTCCGGATATCGCTCCCCCTTACCCTGGCTACCTTTCGGGGGGTTCTGGTGGAGGAGGAAGGGCAGCTCTTTGTGCTCCCTTCCTCGAATGTGGAGTGGGTGGGGCGGATTGCCCGGAGAGAGATCAAAGTTCTGGAGCAGTGCGAAACCATTTCGTTTGGAGGTGAGCCGCTAGCCCTGGTCTCCCTAGGGGGAGTGCTGGAGCTTCCGGAAGCTTCCCGGGAAAATAGGCAGCGGGAGATGTGCAACGTCCTGATTCTCTCCTCGGGAGCGCTCCGGGGGGCCTTCGGGGTGGATCGGGTGCTGGAAGAGCAGGAAGTGCTCCTGAAACCTCTGGGAAAACAGCTCCAGCGCGTGCGGAACGTCTCGGGAGCCACGGTGCTGGGATCGGGAAAGGTGGTCCCCGTGCTCAATCCCACGGATCTTTTGCTCTCTCTTTCGAAAAAGGGAGGATCCAGACTCTCTGCAGCATTCTCCGAGGAGAAACCCCTTCCCAGAATTCTGGTAGCGGAGGATTCCCTCACCTCTCGAACCCTTCTGCGAAACATTCTCTCCGCTTCGGGGTTCCAGGTGGAGACCGCCGTGGATGGTCAGGAGGCGTGGGAAAAGTTCCAGCAAGGTGGATTTGATTTGGTGATCTCCGACGTGGAGATGCCCCGGAAGAACGGCTTTGAGCTTACCGCCGCCATCCGCTCCTCCCATGAAGAACTTCCGGTGATTCTCGTGACATCTCTCGAATCAAGAGAGGACCGGGAACGGGGGGCCGAGGCGGGGGCTAACGCCTATATCATAAAAAGCGGCTTCGACCAGAGCACTCTTCTGGAGACCATGGGCAGACTTCTGTGAAAGAGAGGGGGGGGGAGATGATCCGTGTTCTCGTGGTGGACGACTCGCCGCTTATGCAGAAACTCTTTCGGGATATCCTGAGCCAAAACCCCGAATTTTCCGTAGCCGCCTGCGCCTCAAACGGCGAAGAGGCCCTGGATTTTCTGAAAAAAGAGCAGGTGGATGTGATCACCATGGACATTTTCATGCCCGGCATGGACGGCTTTACCACCACCAGAAAGATCATGGAATCCTCCCACCCCACCCCGGTGGTGATCATCAGCTCCCAGTGGAACCCCAAGGAGGTGGAGAAGACCTTTCAGGCCATGGACGCCGGAGCTGTGGCCATTCTCCCGAAACCCCACAGAGAACTTCTGGAATCTGGAGAATACTGGCCCCAGGTTTTCCAGACCCTGCAATCCGCCGTCCAGGGGAAGGTGCGGCGCCTTCGCCCGAGAAAGGGCCCTCTGAATACGGAGGAAACTTCGAAAAAGATCGTTTCTTCCGGCTTCCCGAAGATCCGTATTCTGCTGGCAGGAGCTTCCACAGGAGGCCCCCAGGCCCTTGGGGAGTTCCTCTTTAACCTTCCGGGGAATCTCCCGGTACCGCTTCTGGTGGTGCAGCATATCACCAAGGGGTTCGATCAGGGGCTGGCAGATTGGCTCGACACCGTGACCCTCCTCAAGGTTCTTCTGGGGAAGCAGGGAGAAATTCCGAAAAAGGGCACCGTCTACCTCGCCCCGAGCGGCGTACATATGGGGCTTGATTCCAAGGGAGCCCTGATCTTTTCGCAGGATCCCCCGGAACATGGGGTGCGCCCCGCCACCTCCTGGCTTTTCCGAAGCGCCGCCCAGGTTTACGGCAATAAGGCAGGAGCCATACTCTTTTCGGGGATGGGAAAGGATGGGGCCCTGGAGTTGCGCCTTCTGCGGGATCTCGGAGCCCTCACCTTTGCCCAGAATCGGGAGACCTCCGTCGTCTGGGGGATGCCCGGCGAGGCCGTACGGCTCAACGCCGCGGCATACGTGGGCTCCCCCGCCTCCATGGCCCAGACATTGGCAGACTTTTTTAATCTAAAATCTCAAAAGGAAGATGATCATGAATAACAGCGCCACCATACTGATCGTGGAGGATAGCCTTACCCAGGCCAAGCGGCTGGAACATCTTCTCTCCAAAACAGGCTATACAGTACTCATCGCCCGGCACGGAGCTGAGGGGCTGGAGATGGCCAGAGAGAAGAAGCCCACAGTGATCATCACAGATGTGATGATGCCCGAGATGGATGGCTACGACATGTGCCGCCGCATCAAAGATGAACCGGATCTCGCCGCCACCCCGGTGATCATCCTCACCGCTCTCTCTGACCCCGAGGATGTCATCAAGGGACTCAAGTCGGGGGCAGATAACTTTCACCCCAAACCCTACGACCCGGAACATCTTCTGCAGCGCATCAAGCTTATTCTCACCAATCTGGATCTCCGCAAGGCGGGGCAGGCCCAGATGACGGTGGAGGTTTTTTTCTCCGGTCAGTACCATCGGCTTACGGCGGACCGGATCCAGATCATCGACCTTCTGCTCTCCACCTTTGAAACCGCAGTGGCGCAGAATAATCAGCTGAAGCAGCTGGGAGGAGAGTACCGCAACGCCCTGGAAGGAGCAAAACAAGCCCAGGCGAACTTCCAGGCCCTCATGGAGACCATGGAGGATGCGGTGATGGTGGTCAATCAGAAGAACAAGATCTACTACGCCAACCCTGCGGCGGAACTTCTCTTCGGGGTCTCCATGAAGGAGCTTCAGGAGAACCCCTCCCCCCTCCCCGAGAGCCTTCAGGAGCATCCGGAGATGCGCATTCCCCGCTCCGGAAAAGATCCAGTGATCGGGGATCTCCGGGTGAGTACCTGCAACTGGAACGGTGAGCTGGTGCGGCTCGTCACCATTCGTGACATCACCGAAACGGTACAGCTCCGGGAACTTCTTCGAAAAGAGGCCTGCACCGACAGCCTTACGGGGCTCTACAACCGGCGGGGATTCTTTGCGAAGGGCACCGCCTTTCTCGAAGAGGCCCAGAAGAGGAAACGCCACACGACCTGCCTCTTTGGCGATCTGGACGGCATGAAAGAGATTAACGACACCCTGGGACACGAAGAGGGAGATAAGGCGCTTCAGGAGATCGCTGCCATACTGCAGAACGTTCTCGGCTCCTGGGATATTCTTGCCCGGGTGGGGGGAGACGAGTTCGCCGCCCTGGTGGAACACGAAGAAGGCCAGCCCCCCCAGGATATGTACCAGAAGATCCACAGCGCTCTGGAGGAAGCCAACCAGGGGGGAAAGCGCCCGTACTCCCTCGCCATAAGCGTGGGAACCGCCTCCTGGAGCCCCGACTCTCCCATCTCATTAGGGGAGCTTCTCTCCCGGGGAGACAAAAAAATGTACGAGCACAAGAATTCCAAAGACTAAAGAGACGGCACACAAAGAAGGGGCCTCGGGAAAATTCCCAAAAGGCCCCTTTGAGAAGATGCTATTTTCTCACGAGTTTCCTTAGGCGATGCCGGAGAAGAACAGGGAGGGCGATCCAGGAGAGAAAGATACCCCCCTGCATGGCGACGTTGATGCCGAAGAGATCCGCCAAAGTTCCCAAGGGAAAGGTGATGAGCCCCGCAAGCCCCCAGGAGACTCCCATGATGAGGGAACTCGCCACGGAACGGGATTCCGGAGAGCGCTCAATGGCGGTAGCGGCGGTGACGGGAACCGTAGAGGTAAGCAGGGCGATCCCCAGGGTGAAGAGACCCAGGGAGAGCATACCCCCGGAATGAAGGGCTGCGTAGAGGAAAAAGGGACCCGTAAAGAGCATGATCCCGATGAAAAGGCGCTTTCCCACTCTATCCGCCACCCTTGCCCCCAGCATGGCCGCCATGGTTCCCATGAGACTGGTTATGAAAAGAGCGGTCCCTCCCTCAAGAAGGGTGCCTCCCCGGGAGGTAATAAGGAGGGGGAGAAAAAAGCTAACGCTCCGGGTGGTGGCATTGCAGAGAAAGGAGATACTCCATATGGGGAGGACCTTGCGGAAAACCCGAAAGATGTTCGCCGCCCCCCGACCCCGAAGGGCTCTCTTTGCCTCGTCAGAGGAATCTCCCAGAGAAGGAAGAAAGGAGAGAAGAGCCACTCCGATAAGCACCCCGGGGATGAGGATCACCGGAAGTCCTTTCATGCCGAAGAGAGCCACCACGAGAAGGGCATAATAGGGGCTCAGGGTGGACCCCACCATCCCCCCCATGTTAAAAATGGAGATACTGAAGGCCAACCGCTCCGGGGGGACCACCGCCCCCACGCTGCCGCACCCCTGGGGGTGAAAGGCGGCACTCCCTATGCTGTAAAGCCCCACCAAAAGAAGCATACATCCATAGTTCGGAGAGTAGGGGAGAAGCCCCGTCCCCAGAGCGGTTATCATGGGGCCAAACCCGGCATACCAGGGACGGTTGGTGCTGTCTGCCAGGTGCCCGAAGATGGGCTGCGCCACCACATGGACGATGCCATTCACAAAACCGAAGAATCCCACCTGGGTAAGAGAGAGCCCCAGCATCTCCACAAAACGGGGCATAAGGGTGGGAAGAAAAACCGCATGCAGATCGTTAATACAGTGCCCTAGGGAGAGGAGCCACACCTTCCCCCGTTCCCCCAGAGCTTTCGCATCTTTCATAATGGGCCATCAGCTCCTTTATTCCTTGCACTTCACCATGTGCCCCATTCAGGCGCAAACAAGGCCAACGACTGACGCAGCTATACAATACAGCTATACAATAGGCCGGGTCTCTTCCCTCTCCCGCCGGGAATGCAGGGCAAACTCCCGGGGATAACGGCGGAGTGCCTGCGCAAGAATTTCTATTCCCCGGGGAATATCCTCTTCTCTCGGGCCGGAAAAGCTGAAACGTGCGGAGGAGAGCATGCGGTTCTCCAGTGTAAAATACTCCCCCGGCGTAAAGAGAACCCCCTTCTCCGCCACGCGGTACAGAAGCTTGGTGGCATGGATCTCCCCCAAGAAGGAGCACCAGAGATCGAACCCTCCCGTGGGAGGGGAAAAAACCACCAGTTCGGGAGAGATCTCCCCGAGGGATGAAGCGAGAAGATCCCGACGCTTTCGAAGCTTGCTCCGCATCTGCTCCAGCAGCTCCTCGTAGACCCCCTCCCGAAGAAGCGTATTCATCATGCTCTGCACCACGCCGCTGCAGGCGAGATCTGCGATCTTCTTGGCGTGAATGAGCCGGTCCATAATGGCATGGGGGGCACAGATCCAGCCAATACGCAGCCCCGGAGCGACGGGTTTTGCCAGGGAACTCACATAGATCACGTGTTCCATGTGATCCATGGCCTTGAGAGGAAGCACAGACTCCCCTTCGAAGCGCAGATCGTAAAAGGGATCGTCCTCAAGAACCGGCACCTGGTAGCGGTAGGCAAGGTCCAGAAGACGTCTCCGGGCTCCTCGGCTCATGCAGCTTCCCGTGGGGTTGTGAAAGGTGGGCACCGTATAAATCAGCTTGGGAGCATAGCGCTTGAGCACCCCCTCCAGAATATCCAGGCGCATACCGTCCTCTCCCATGGGGATGCCGAGAATTCGCGCCCCCTGGGCGGCAAAGCTCTGCCGGGCGATAATGTAGGTGGGATCCTCCACAAGCACCATATCCCCGGGGCCAACAAAAGCCTTGGCCATGATGTCGATGGCCTGCTGAGATCCCGAGGTTATGATAATTTCATCATAGCTCGCATGAATACCACGAGATTTCTGACGTTCTGCTACCACCTCCCGAAGGGGACGGAGCCCCTCCACGCAGGGGTGGGCGTAGTATTCCCGTTGCATCTTCGAGAAAAAAAGAGCGCTCATGTGATGGTGAAGCCGGGGGTTTTCAAAAAATTCCGGCACGTAGCAGGTGGAGAAGTCGATGACATCTCTCTCTTTGCGAACGTTACGGATAAAGCGGAGCATCTCCCGACCCCGGTCATGCTCCCCAGGCCGAAGATAGCGCTCCCAGTTGAGGGGCATGACAGACTGCCTCCAGGCCTCTTCCTCAGGGTACTCCATCTCGCAAACCGTAGTACCCCGCCCCACATGACTCTCCACGAGCCCCTCCGCCTTAAGTTCTCGATAGGCATTCACCACGGTGCTCCGGTTGACTCCCAGATTCTCCGCAAGATGCCGATCCGGCGGAAGGCGATAGTAGGGGGGAAGCTCTCCAGAAAGAATCTTCTCCCGAATGGCCGATTTAATTTGAAGATAGAGAGGCACCGGATGATCCCGGCGCAGGGAAATCTGCATAGGGGCGCTCCTTTCGAAAAGGTGTCGACGAGTTCCTGTTCTTCGGACTCTTCTGAAACATGGCTCTTTTCCCAAAAAAACACCATACAGTATACTCGTCTACCCCCTCCTTAGGCGAGACCCAATTGGACCCCTCTTGAGTCATCCAATGGGGCAGGGAAACGAAAAGATGCCTTCCTCTTCCGATCTTTTCAGAAATCCCATGTATAATAACCTGAGAAATCTTTGTCTTTTCTCTCCTCCTTTGTGCTGAAAGAAGAGACTTCTCAAAAAGAAAGGAGCTTCTCATGGCCTCCAAACTGGAACTTCTGCACCTCCGGGGCGAGAGCTATTACATCCCCGGAGCGGTAAACCTGGGGCTCTACGGCCCCCCTTCCGCCACCATCCTTCTGGATAGCGGCAACGACGAAACTTCGGGAAGAAAGATCTATCGGCTTCTGGAGGAGGAGGGACGAACCCTTGCCCTTCTCTTGAACACCCACTCCCATGCGGATCATATCGGTGGAAATGCCTATCTTCAGAAAAAAACCACCTGTTCCATCGGAGCCCCCTCTGGAGAGATCCCTTTTATCGAAAATCCTGCTCTGGAGCCCACCTTTCTCTGGGGAGCCGCCCCCTTCAAGGAGCTGCGCAATAAGTTCCTTCTTGCGGAACCCTCCCAGGTAAGCCTTCGGGTACCCTCCCGGGGAGCCGTGGGAGATACGGGGCTCATCTCTCGCCCCCTGAAGGGACACGCCCTGGATATGGTGGGGTTCCGAACCCCCGATGACGTGCTCTACCTCGGAGACAGTCTCTTTTCCCGGGAGATTATCGAAAAGTATCGGCTTCTCTTCGGGGTGAACATTCGGGAGTGGCTGGAAACGTTGGAGGAACTGCGCGAGGAGGAGGCAGCCTATTTCGTTCTCTGCCATGCGGAACCTACCAGAGAGATCGCTCCCCTCATAGAGGTCAATCGAAAGGCCCTTCTCGCCCTAACGGAAGATGTGCTCTCCCTCTGCAGAGAACCACAAAACCGAGACCGCCTTACCACATCGCTTTTCCGACAGTACGGCCTTACCATGACCCCTTCCCAGTACGTTCTCGGAAGCGCCACTATCTCCGCCTGCATCACCTATCTTCTTGAGGAAGGAACTCTGGAGATGACCGAGGAGGATGGGGAACTGCTGTGGAGACGCTGCTCCTAACGCCTTCTCCTCTAGGGAAGATACTGACTGACTGAAGGGAGAATACTTTATGCTTCTGCTCTATCACGCCCAGGAAGTGCGACAGGGGGATGCCCGAGCCCTGGAGAAATACGGGCTCTCCGGAGAGGTGCTTATGGAAAACGCCGGAGCCGGAGCGGCCCGGGGGATCTGCCACGCCTTTCCTCAGGCCCGGAAGATAGGCCTTCTCTGCGGCCCCGGCAATAATGGAGGAGATGGTTTTGTGGTGGCCCGACATCTTCTTCTGGAGGGGCGCTCTCCCGAGGTGTTACTTACCGCCCCTCCCGGAAAGTACCGGGGGGAGGCGAAAAGGAACCTTTCCATCCTTCAAGCTCTGGAGATTCCCCTACGAGAGTCCTCCGCTCTGGAGATGGGGAAACTCCGAGGCTTTATGGAAGGTTCGGATCTTCTGGTGGACGCTCTTCTCGGCACGGGAACCACCGGCGCCCCCCGGGGGGAGGTGCTCCGGATTCTGGAGATGCTGGCTTCGCTCTCCGCCGCCGCCTCTTCTTATCCGCCTCCGCCTCTGGTGGCGCTGGATATCCCCAGCGGCATTCACCCCGATTCGGGGGCTCTTCTGGGGCCTCCTGTGAAAGCTACCCGAACTTTTACCTTTCTGGCTCCCAAGACGGGGCTTTTTGTGCTCCCCGGAGCGGAGTACGCCGGAGAGATTACCACGGTACCCATCGGGGTACCCCCCAAGAAGGTTCTGGGAGACCCCGCCACCGCCTGTTGGCTCGGGGAAGATGTGCGGAAGATCCTTCCCCGGCGTTCCCCCTCCATGCACAAGGGAGATCGAAGCACGGTGCTGATTCTCGGAGGGTGTCCCTTTTACCGGGGCGCCCCGGCTCTGGCCGCCCTGGGGGCTCTCAAGAGCGGTGCGGGGGTGGTGGTGCTCATGGTTCCGGAGATGCTGGGGGAATCCTGCGCCGCCATCCTCCCCGAGGCGGTGCTGGAACCGCTTAAAGGGGAGGTGCTTTCGCCGGAGAATATCGCCTCTCCTCTGGATCGCTGGAAAGATCGAGCCTCCTGCCTGGTGGCGGGGCCGGGGATGGGACGTACCGAGGCGAGTATGGAGGCGGTACGTACTCTCTGGAAGGAGTGGGAAAAACCCCTTCTTCTCGATGCGGATGCTCTTTACGCCTTGGCCTGCGGTGGGGAGGATCTTCCCCGGCGGGAGAACGCGATGCTTACCCCCCACGAGGGGGAGGCGGCGAGGCTTCTGGGGATCTCTCCCGAAGAAGTACGGCAGAATCGGCTGGAGGCGGCGGCTATGCTGGCCAGGCGATGGGGAACGGTGCTTCTCAAGGGAGCCACCACGGTGATTACCCAGGGGGACTTTCCCCTGCTCACCGCCTCGGGGTCTCCCGCCCTGGCGGTCCCCGGCTCGGGGGATGTGCTAAGCGGCATTATCGGCACCCTTTTGGGAGGCGGCCTCTCCCCCTCCCAGGCTGCCGCCTCGGGGGCCTGGATACACGGCATGGCGGGGCGGATTATGGAGAAGACCGCCGGGGGGGAAGGGGTGCTGGCCTCGGAGATCGCCTCGGCAATCCCCGAGGTGCTCCGGAGCATGATTTCAGAATAGATACTCCCCGCATGAACAGCATAGACACGAAAGGATGACGATCCCCCTATGGGCCATGGCAGCGAACTGTATTATTTTGACATCACCCACATGGAGCAGACCCAGCGTCTGGGGGCCCTGGCCTCGGAGACCATCTATCCGGGGCTTACGGTGCTTCTTCTGGGCAATCTCGGAACGGGAAAAACCGAGTTTGTCCGGGCCCTGGGGAGAACTCTCGGCACTGAGGAGGTTCGAAGCCCTTCGTTTATCCTCATTAACGAATACCCCACATCCCCTCCTCTGGCGCATGCAGATCTCTACCGCCTGGACGAAGCGGGGGCGGAAGAGCTGGGGCTGGAGGAGTATCCTCTTCGAGGATGGGTGCTACTGGTGGAATGGGGAGAGCGGTGGCAGTTCCCTCCCGAGGAAGATCTCTGGATCTTTCGCTTTGCAGCAGATCTCTCCGGAGAGAACTGCGAGCGTCGCCGGAGGATTGACGCCTCTGCCCGGGGAGAGCAGGCCCAAAGGGCTCTGGAAGAGCTTTTCCGGAGCTGGGAGGCTTAAGAGAATGGGGCTTCTCTCTCCCCTTCTCATCTGGTTTCTCTTTCTGATCCTTCTGGCTCTTCCGGGGATCATCGTCTTTTGCTGTTTCCTGAGAAAGCCCCGTCCATGAGGCTTACCCTTCTGCTCTATCAGCTTTCGGCGTTCCTTCTTTACGCCCTTTTTCTTATCTTTTTGGCGGCTCGGGCCTTTCCATGGACCGAGGATCGCTACTCCTTCTATCTGGATCGTCGCAAGATCGGCCTCTGGCCCTCTCTGGCGACGTTCTGCGCTACCTGGATGAGTGCCGCCTCCATTACGGGGTTCACCTTCTGGCTCTCCTCGGGGGGGTACGCCGCCTTTACGGGCTCCGTCTACGGATGGCTTCTGGGGCTTCTCTTTCTCCCCTTTGCGGTACGCAAACTCCGGACGCTCCGGGTACTCTCACTTCCGGAGTGGCTCTCTAAAACCTACGGGGATGAACGGCTTCGGAAGGTGGCGGCTCTGGCCCTGGTGATGGCCTACACGCTCTACATCGTCATCCAGTTTCGGGCTTTCGGCACCATCGTGGCGCATCTTCTCTCCATCCGGATCACTCTGGCTTCGGTGGTGGTCTATCTTTTCGTGCTCTATACCACCTTCGGGGGGCTCCCCTCGGTGGTGCGGAGCGACGGCTTGAATCTCGCCATCATTCTCGGAGGCGTTTCGATAGGTGCTTTCTGGGTGCTAGGCTCTGCGGGCTCTCCTCTGGAGATCCACCGGGAGCTTCTGCGCTCTTCCCCGGAGCTACTCTCCCCCTTTTCCGGAGAGCCTCCCCTCTATCTTTTTGCCATGCTCTTCACCTGGGCCTTCGGGGTGGCCTCAAACCCCCAGTACGCCATACGGATCATCTCCGCCAAATCCTCCCGCACCGCCTGGAAGATGCTGGCCCTCGCCCCCTTTGTGGTGGGGTGGATCTATCTCTGCCTCACCCTCTTCGGCCTGGGGAGCACCCTGCTCTTTTCGGCTCCCCCCGGGGTGGATACCGAGACGGGGTACGTCCTTCTCTGCACCTCGGTGCTCCCTCCCCTCCCCGCCATGCTCATGCTGGTGGCGGCTCTGGCGGCGGCCATCAGCACCGCCAACTCCCAGCTTCTTCTGGCAGCATGCGCCCTCTGCTACGATCTCGGCCTTGGAGAGTGGAACATCCCCCAGGACGAGCCCTTTCGGGAAGATCGTTTTCTCTTCCGGAACCGCCTCATGGTGGCCCTTATCGCCACGGTGGCCCTGGCCTTGAGCCTGCTCCCTCTTCCGGGAATTCTCGCTCTGGGACGATATAGCTGGGCGGTGGTAACCCTCTGTTTTCTCCTCCCCCTCTACTTCCCCTGCGGCAGAGGGGCACTCTACTTTCCCCTTCTCGGGGCGCTGGGGCTCCATACGGTGCTGGTCTTTTTCACTCCCCTTTCGCCGGAGTACGCCCTCTTCCCCGCCCTGATTCTGGAATGGTTCTCCTGGAAGCTGCTCCTGCGAAGGGAGATCCCTCATGCGGCCTAGAAGTATCTCCTTCCGCATCAAGATGGCGGTGGCCTCCCTTGCGCTGCTTCTTATTCTTCTTCTTACCTCCACGGTCTTCTACGGAGAGTACCGTTGGATACTGGAGGACGAGGTCCAGCGGATGAAGGCCCTTCAGGAGATAGCCCCCCAGATTGACGCGGCCTCCCTCCGGACACTCCTCCGGCGCTCCTTTCCCTTCTGGGATCTCCACGCCTCCGGGGAGCCTCTGGAGCTTCCCCCAAGTTCCCTTTCGGTACCGCTCACCACTCGGGAGGGGGCGGTGCTGGTGCTGCGCTTTCATCCCTCACGCATGAAGGGGGAGATTCTCTTCCAACAGCGCCATGTGCTGGTGATGAGCGTTATCGGTCTGGTTCTCGCCATGGAGGTGGCCATCTTCACCGCCTACACCCTTGCCCGGCCGCTGCATCAGCTTGCCAAGGCCTGCGAACGCATTGCAAAACGCAAGTGGCAGCTCCTCCCTCTGGCCCCGGGAGCCCCCCGGGAGATTCTGCTTCTTCAGAAGGCCTTTAACACTATGGTAGAGGAACTCCAGCACTGGCAACAGGTGCAGCATCAGGTCTTTCGGATGGAACGGCTGGCGGCGCTGGGGCAGATGGTGGCGGGGGTCTCTCACGAGATTCGTAACCCTCTGGCGGGTATGCGGGTTCATCTGGATCTTCTGAGAGAATCCTCCTCCTGCGAGGAAAATACATCCCTGCAGATTCTCGACACCGAACTGGATCGGCTGAACACCCTGGTGGCCCAACTTCTTACCTTCGCCCGTCCCGGAGAGAGCGTCCACGGCCCGGTGCTGCTGGAGGAACTTTGTATCTGGTGTAGCAATATCCTCTCGGTGCAGCTGGAGAAAAAAAATCTCCGGCTTCTCCGGAAAATCTCCCCCCGCGCCCTCCGGGTGCTGGGGAGCATGCCTCAGCTTCAGCAACTTTTGCTTAATCTGGTGCTTAACGCCCTTCAGGCGAGCCCCCCGGAAGGCATTATTGCTCTTGGGGGCTCCGTTGAGGGTGACACTTGCATTCTCTCTGTGAAGGATCAGGGGCCGGGGATTCCGGATCATATCGCCCCTCGGCTCTTCGATCCCTTCGTCTCGGGGCATCCCGAGGGAACCGGGCTGGGGCTCTCCATCGCGGCACGCATTGTGGATCTTCATGGAGGAGCCATATCCTGGGAATCCTCCCCGAAAGGGACATATTTTCGGGTGGTGCTCCCCCTCTACCGGGAGGAGAGCCCCCATGAAAAGGAGGCACTATCATGAACATCTGGATCGTAGAGGATGAGACAAGTCTCGCCCAGGGGCTCCGCATGGCCTTCGAACGAGAGGGACACGAGGTGCGGGTAGCCTCCTCTCTGGGGGATCTCCGGGAGCTTCTGGAAAAACAGACCCCCCAGGTGATTTTTCTGGACATCCGGCTCCCCGACGGAGACGGACTGAAGAGCATTCCTCATATCCTGCAGCACGCCCCGGAGAGCAAGATCATCGTCATGACCGCCTTCGGAGAATCCTCTCTGGTGGTGCGGGCCATCAAGGAGGGGGCCTACAACTACCTGGACAAACCCTTTCCTCTGGAGGCGGCGCGGAACATGGCTCTCCGGGCGGGGGAAATCATTCGCCTGAACCGCACGGTCTCCCGCCAGAAGGAACAGACCCGGCTCGCCTTTCTGGGCTCCTCCGAAGCCGCTCAGGGGGTGCACGACTTTATCGAAAAGGTAGCCCCCTTCGAAAACACCACCATCCTGCTCACGGGAGAGAGCGGCACCGGCAAGGAGGTGGCGGCCCGGCTGATCCACGAGAGATCCGACTCCTCCGGGGAGTTCGTAGCCCTCAACTGTGCGGCGGTACCCGAAAGCCTTCTGGAGGCGGAGCTTTTCGGCCACAAAAAGGGGGCCTATACGGGAGCGTCTCAGGATCGCCAGGGGCTTGTGGAAGCCGCGGAGAAGGGAACTCTCTTTCTCGACGAAATCGCAGATATGCCCCTGCCTCTTCAGAGCAAGCTCTTACGCTTTCTCGACTCCCGCTCCATTCGTCCTCTGGGATCCACCCGGGAAAAACAGATCTCTCTTCGGGTGATCTGCGCCACCTGGGAGGATCTGGAAGGAAAAATTCGGGGGGGAATCTTTCGGAAGGATCTCTACTACCGTATCGCCATGCTTCCCATGAAGATCCCCCCTCTTCGGGAACGGGGAGAGGATGTGCTGGAGCTTTTTCAGCACTTTTCGCTGCAATTTTCCCCCCGGATGGGGAAAAATCCCCTGGTGCTCTCTCCGGATGTAGAAGAACTCTTTCTGAGCTATTCCTGGCGGGGAAACGTGCGGGAGCTGAAAAATCTGGTGGAACGCCTCTTTATTCTGCGCAATCTTCCGGGGCAGGAGCTTCGGTTGGGGGATCTTCCCGAGGAGATGCTGGAGAGCCTTCCCCGAAAGTGCAACTCTCTGGACATTCCCGGAGGACGCTCCTTTGCGGAGCAGGTGGCACAGTTCGAAAAGAAGCTTCTCCGGGAGGCTCTGGAACAGTCCGGGGGAAACCGCACCCGAACTGCGGAGATTCTGGGGCTCTCCCGGTACGCCCTCATCCGGAGGTTGCAGCGCCATGGAATGGAATAGAGCGGAACTCCAACTCTCCAAAGAACTCTCTCTTCGGCAGATCCCTCTCCCCTTTCTGCTTTCGGAGCTGCAGCTTCTTACGGCTCCTCTCACCGCTCTGGAAGATCTGCTTCGGGAGCGGCTGGAAGGCAATCTCTTCGGCACCCTCCGCCCTCCCGCCTGGACCGCCTCGTTCCATCAAATGGAACCCTGGGAGGAGGAGAACACCCTCTCTCCGGAGACTTTGGAAGAACATCTTCTCCCTCAAATAGCGCTTTCTTCTTCCGTCCTCAAGGGGGAGGAGTCTCTTTTCGGGGAAAAGCTCCTTCTCTGGGTGGATTCCCGGGGATATCTCACGGGGGAAGATGAGGAGATTGCTCACGATCTGGGGCTCTCTCTCAGTTCCTGGGGAGAATTCCTCCAGAAACTTCAGGGAGAGATAGATCCTCCGGGGCTCCTCGCCCGGAATCTGAAAGAGTGCCTTCTCCTCCAATTGGAACGCCGGAAAAACCCTTCTCGGGACGCTTTAGAGCTTCTGGAAAAATATGCGGATCTTCTGGAAAAGGGAAAACTTCAGGAGATCCGCCGCATGGCAGAATGGAGCACCTCTCGGCTGGAAAAGGCCCTGAAGGCCCTTCAGGAGCTTGATCCCGCTCCGGGAAGTTCCTTCGGAGAGATCGCCTATGTGCACCCCGAGATAGAGATAACCTTTCAGGGGGAGATGCCAAAGATCCGGCTTCTCCGGGAGAACCTCCCTCAACTGGGGGTGGAGAAGGATCTCCTCCCCTGGCGGGAGGAGGGGAAGCTCCGGCGGCAGTGGAAGGATCTGGTACATCTTGCCCGATGCCTCGCCCTGCGGTACCGGGGAAGGGTGTTGGTGGCCCGAAGGGCCGTGGAAAGACAAAAAAGCTTTCTCTGTACATGCCAGGGCGCACCGGGACCGCTCACATGTACAGAGGTGGCAAGGGAACTTTCTTTTGCCCCCTCCACGGTGCAGCGCATCGCCCAGGCTACCTGGCTGCGGACACCCCGGGGAACCCTTCTGCTCGCCTCTCTCTTCTCCAGACCCCTTCGAAGCCGCCCGGATCTTTCCGTGGCCCAGCTTCGCCTCCATCTCCGGCAGCATCAGGGGAAAAAGGATCTACACTCTCTGGCAAAAGAGCTGGGCATTCCCCCCCGCACTCTCTCCTGGCACCGCTTTCGGATGAACCGGGGAGGAAAGACTTTGGGAACATAAAAACCCCGGGGGACAACCTCCCTCGGGGTTCCTGCAATTCCTCGGCATGCAACAGTATGGGCTCTTTCTCAGGAAGCGGTGATCTTCCGAAAGGCCTCCACAATTCGCTCTTCATTGAAGGGTTTGACGATAAAGTCCTTGGCCCCCGCACGGATGGCATCCACCACCATGGACTGCTGCCCCATGGCGCTCACCATGATGATCTTTGCTCCGGGATATTTCTTAATAATCCTCTCCACCGCCTGTAGCCCCGTAACACCGGGCATGGTGATGTCCATGGTAACGATATCGGGATTGAGCTTCTCGTACTGCTCCACCGCTTCGGCCCCATTGGCCGCCTCGCCCACCACCTGGTATCCGTTATCCGTAAGAATTTTAGAAAGCATCATCCGCATGAATGCTGCATCGTCCACCACAAGAACTTTGGTTGTCATAAGCATCACCTCCACATGAGAACAGGATCACCACTTTACCACTGAAAGAGCCCCAAAAAAAGGTGGAAGCACTGAGCTTCCACCTTTGAAGCTTTATTTTGCATAGGTTTCAGAGAAAGCGCCGTTTTTCCCGCTATTTTCCCTGAAGGATGATACGATTATCAAGGTGAGGCGTCAAGCCCCCCTGTTCGCGAACGTACTCCGCAATAACCTCCACATCCATCACCCTACTATCGTACTCCGCCCCTTCTTTTTTGCGCTCTCCGAAGACGTAGAACTTATCCCCGCCTCCGGAGGTCCAGTTCATGGTGGCTACAGAGTACACGTCATCGTCTTTGAGGGGGAGCCAGGTACCGTCCTCCTGAAGAACCTCTGCGGAGACAAGACGCTTGCCGGGGCGCTGGAGCATATTATCGTTGTCGATGAGTGCGGGTTCCGCCGCCACATCGTAGACCACCTTCAGCCCGGAGATCTGGAGGAATCCCCCCGTGGGGGTGCGCAGGGCGCTGTCGTAGTCATCGTCAGGACCTATGAGGGCGGAGCCGGAGATTTCGAGAATCTCTCGGATATCCGATCCCTTGAGATCCACCATCACCAGGGTATTGCCGTAGGGGAACATTTCGTAGAGGGTACGGTAGGAGAGATCCCCTGCGGGATAGACCTTGTCTCCCCGGATTCCCCCGCCGTTCAGCACGGCGATACGGCTCTTGGCCTTCCACCGCAGGGCATCCGCCAGAGCGTTCCCCAGGGCGGATTCCTGAGCCCGCACCACTTCCTTGCGGGCATCCGCATCCACCGTAAGGGTGCTGAAGGGTTTGCCGAGTTCCTCTTCGATCTTCTCCTGGAAGGGGAGCAGGGCTTCCACCACCCGGGGATCCTCAGGAATGGAGGCCACAAGCTCCCGAAGCTCCCAGCTGCTCTTATGGGGGTTCACCTTGTCCTGTTCCAATACCAGACGGGTCACCCCCACATAGCGGGTCATGGCTCCCGCCTGGGTTACCAGGGTTTTCCACCCCTCGGGGCCCTCCACAAGGACCTTATCCCGCACCGCCGTATGGCTGTGCCCGCCGAGGATGAGGTCAATCCCCGCAACATTTTCTGCCATCCGGAGATCCTCTCCATAGCCAATATGGGTAAGGGCCACCACCACATGGCACCCCTGATCGCGCAGATTCTTCACCATTTTCCCGGCAACTTCGGGATAGTTTGCGTTCACGTCGAAGCGTCCCGCCCCACCGGTAACCGCGTGAAGCTCCCCGGGAAGAAGGCCGAAGAAACCGACCTTCACGCCATTTTCGGCGGTCATGGTGTAGGTGGCGAGCATGCTCTCCGGAAGATCTCCCTCTCTGGGGGTGAGGTTGGAGACCACGAAGGGATAGTTGGCCTTGCTCATGGCCTCAAGGGCGATCTCTTCCCCCAGATCGAACTCATGGTTCCCCAGGGTGGCAATCTCCACCCCCGCCTGATTAAGCCCGGCGGTCTCGGCTCCACCGTGGAAGAAGTAGAAGAGAGGGCCTTCGTTGATATCTCCTGCATTGGTGACGAAGAGATTACCCGGATTGGCAAGCTCTTCTTCTGCCACCACCGTGGCAAAGCGGGAGAGCCCCCCCACCTCCACCTTCTGCTTCTCTCCGTCGATCGTCACCGAGACTTGGTAGGGGAAGATGTGGCCGTGCATGTCGTTGATGCTCACAAAGGTGATATGCTTTTCTCCGCCCCAAGCAACCCCCGCAAGCACTGCCATAAGAAGCGCCATTCCAAGAACCGCCATACTCCGTTTCCACTTTTGCATTGCTCTGATTCCTCCTTCATGATATGAAAATACACAGAAGCACGCTTCTGTCACACCCCTCATCTGCTTTCTATCGAAAGATCAGGCCCCCGCAGCCTCCCGAAGAGCCCGGGCCTCCTTGGGAGAGAGGATTTTCTCCTCGTCCACAATGAGGATAATCCGTTCCCGATCATCCTCCCGAACGCGGGCTACCCGCCGCACCACTTCGGCGGCTTCGCCAAACTCCAGCCGGGCATCCCGAAGCAGGGGGGGAGCCCCGATTCTAGAGGCGGGAACCTCCGCAACCCCGGAGACTTCATCCACGATAAAACCCGCCAGGGTATCCCCGGTCTCAATCACCAGCACCCGCTGATCCTTCTCCTGAATCTCTACGGAAGAGGTCATGCCGAGCCGTTTTTTCATGCTCAAGGCAGGGACGATCTCTCCCCGAAGGTTCATAACCCCTTCCACGTAGGGAGGCACTCCCGGAAGCCGGGCAATCTCATCGATTCGGTTGATCTCCCGAATGGTGGTGATGGGAAGCCCCATGGCCTGCCCTGCCACGAGAAAGACCACGAAGGTCTCCCGCTCCTCACCCTTCTGGCGGAGGAGGGCATCCTTCTGCATATCTCCTGTCATGGAAGCCATGGCCTCACGATCCACCAGCCCATCCTTGCCGAGAAGGGCAATCACCTGTCCCCGGGTATGCACGATGCCGATAACGCTGGGGTTGGCCCCCTCCGTACGGGTTACCCCTGGAGGAGGGCTGATCTCATCTTCCATCACCGTGAGCACCTCTCGGATGCCGTCGGCGATAAAGCCTATGCGAAAGGTTCCGTAATCCCCCACAAGGATTTTCCCCGCCTCGGGGCGGAAGGATGTATCCTCAAGCTGAAGCCGTCGCCGGAGAGAGAGCACCGGAAGAATGCTCCCCCGTACGTGGAGCACTCCCTTGACGGTGGAGGGGGAATCCGGCACGGGGACGGGGTCCTGATAGCGCAGGATCTCCTGCACATCCTCCAGGGGAAAGGCGTAAACCTCCCCCTCAAGATCAAAGGTGACGATCTGCCGGGAGGTATCGTGCTGCTCCTGGTGCTCCGAGATCTCTTTCTTTCGGTTTTTTCGGATCGTCTCTAAGGTCTCCCGATCAATGTTGAGAATGCGCTCCGAGTCGAGCACCACCACAAGCTTTTCGTTGTGGTGCACCACCCCCCGAACGATCCCTCCCGTTCCTTCTTCCACATCAATATCCTCTTCGTCGAACTCCACCACCTGCTGGGCCTGTTCCACCACCACCCCCAGGGAGTAGCCCTCCATGTTGAGGATGAGGACCTCGTTACGCTCTCCTTTTTTTTCGGTATAGCTTCCGAGCCGGCTATCCAGATCCACCACGGGGAGAACCTCCCCCCGAAGGTTGATCATTCCCCGAACATTGGCGGAAGCCATGGGAAGAGGGGTGATATCCGGAAGGGCGATGATCTCTCGCACGTCTTCCAGGGGCACCGCAAACTCCCTGCCATTGAGCAGAAATTCCACGTAGCTTCGCGTACCGTTCATGCTGTTTTCCTCCTCACTTCTCGGTCTCCCAGGGAAAGGCGAAGGCGGTGATGCGATCCACCAGCAGTGTCTTTCCAGGATAGCGCTGGGGCAGCTCTTTCCCCACCTCCAGGCTGGTAAAGAGGGCTCGGCCGATGATGTACCGCCCCTCCCGGCCATCTTCCAGGGTTTTGATCCCCCAGGTGTTGTGAAAGACCACCGGCGTCTCTCCGTAAGCTCCCACGTAGAGCATGATATGCCCCGGCATTCCCACCAGGGTACGAAACGGTTTCCCCTCCTTCAGGAGAAGGGCCTCTTTCTCTCGGGGCCCCAGATTTCCGATCTCCAGGACCCTCCCCGTCTGGGCCTGGTAGCGGGAGTTTCGCGGGAGCCAGAGCCCGAAGGGGATGTAGAAATCCCGCACCGCCGCGGAGCAGTCACGATTCTGCACAAGCCCCCCCCAGCCATAGAGTTCTCCCTGAAGCTCTTCGAGAACTTTCATGGCGTTCCACTCCGTAAATGGGACGGGAACGCGCTCCCCCTCATCACGGGGGAGTAGAATCTCCAGCGGAAGGGCCTCACCCGAGATGCCACGACAAACCCCGAGAGCCTGAAAAGCCCCTCCGGGGAGAGGAGGACGCCGGAGGGGAAGCAGTGTCCCCACCTTGGCGGTGCCGAGAAAGTTTCCCCTTTCGTCTCGCAGGGAGGCCTTCTCGCGAAGCACCACCACCTGGGGCATGGCAATCCAGAGATTCCGCATCTCTTCAGAGACTCGGGCCACATGCCGAACATCCGCCCACCCCGAGGCGAAGGAGCCCTTTACATAGATCCATCCCCCGTCCTCCGAAGCGTGGGAGAGGAAGACCGGCTCCAGAGGTTTAAGAGTGGAGTTCTGGAGGTAGTCGAAGGGGTAGCCCTCCCCCGCCCGTGAAGGATCGTAGAAGGCGGGCTCAAGCGTGGGAAAAAGACGCAGATCTGTCTCCTGTACGGTAACCCCCGGAAGGGAGATTTCACCTGCCGCAGATATCCGGGCATTACGGCGCTGTTTTTCCAGCCACTGAGGATCACGGGGGCGGAGGTTCTCTCCGTAGATCTCTCTCTTTTCCAACCACTCGAAGGGCCAGAGAAGATCCTCTTCCGCCACGGCGCATCCTTCATCCCAGGGAGAAAAGTAGTGCTTGCGAAATTCCTGATAGCGGTGCTGCTGCTCTTCCGCAGAGACAAGGGGGGCGTTGTGCTCCTTGGAAAGATAGTGCACCGGATGCTGGGGAATGCGCTGTAGATCCTTGAGAATCTCCGTAGCCGAGAGAGTACCCGGAAGGACACCCCAGAGGAGAAGAACTCCCAGAAGGAAGCGGGCCATTTGCGCTCTTTTCCCTGGGGAGATTCCTCCGAAGTTTCTCAATCCTTCACCGCCCTCTCCATGCGTTCCAGTCCCTCCTGAAGGAGAGATCGAGGGCAGGCCAGAACGATACGCTCGAAACCGCTTCCGGAATCGCCGAAGATGTACCCTTCATCCAGCCAGATCTTTCCCTTCTCCAGCATACGCCGCTCCAGCTCCTCCCTGGAGAATCCGTACTCCCGGAAATCCACCCAGCCGAGATAGGTGCCTTCGGGTTCTATGAGCCGGGCCTTGGAAAGCCGTTGGGAGAGAAAATCGCGAAGAAAGGCCACATTCCCCGTTACATACTCCATGAGAGCATCCACCCAGGAGTCACCCTCCTGAAAGGCCACGGGAGCCGCCGCCAGGGCGAAAACATTGGGACGGCTGAGATGCGCCGCATCCAGAGCTTGCTTGACAAGCCCCCGCTTTGACAGATCGGGGATAATGAGAAAAGAGCACTGGAGCCCCGCAAGGTTAAAGGTCTTGCTGGGGGCCACGCAGGTGACGGAGTTTGCCGCAAACGCCTCTCCCAGAGAGCCGAAGGGGCGATGCCTATACCCCGGAAGCACGAGATCCTCATGAATTTCATCAGTAATCACCAGCACACCATGACGGGCGCAGATCTCCCCGGCGCGACGAAGCTCTTCCTCGCTCCAGACACGCCCCACGGGGTTATGGGGGCTACAGAGCATCAGGGCGGTGACGTCTTTCCGGGAGGCCTGCCGTTCGAGATCCTCGTAATCCATGACGTAGCGATCTCCCTCAAGCCGAAGGGGGTTCTCCACGATCTTCCGATGGTTGTCCCGGATGACCCCGTAGAAGGGATAGTAGACCGGAGGCTGGATAATAATCCCCGCCCCCTCTTCCGTAAGGGCACGAAGGATAAAGGCAAGGGCGGTCACCACCCCCGGAGCAAAGAGAAGCCACTCGGGGGAACAACCCCAGCCGTGACGCCGCTTCTGCCATGCCGCAGGAGCGGCGAAAAAATCCTCCCCCGGAGCGGCGTACCCGAAAATACCGTGAGCGGCCCGCTCTTCCAGGGCCTTACGCACCTCGAAAGGAGCGGGAAAATCCATATCTGCCACCCACATGGGAAAGAGATCTTCCCTTCCGGTATCCCACTTGAGAGACCTCGTACCGCGTCGGGGGAGTACAGCATCAAAATCTACAGGCCTTTGCATAGCATCACACTCCAATGAAGGTATATTTTTGCTTGGGTAGACATGAAAATTATCCCACACCAGCCGGGGGAAGGCAAAAGAAGATGGTATTTTTCATATTTTTCGTCCTGAAAAGAGTCTCCATGCCTCCTTTTCTCCCCGAGGCTGTGGTATTATGAGCTTGTTTTTCATCTCGGAAAAGGGTTTTTGGGTCTGCATCGTTATTGTACATCGTAAAGGAGGAATGTTTCCATGCAGAGAGTATCAAAACGTGGCCTTTTAGCGGTATTTTTTCTGACAGTGGCTCTTTTTCTCGCTCTCCCGGTTTCCGCCGGGGAATTTGAGGCCTCTCAGGCATTGAATGCCTGGGAGCCCGGATCGCCGCACCTCATCGTATCCTTTCCGCATCTCGGATCTCTTATCGACACAGTCAAGCGGTTTGCCCCTCCGGAAGTTGAAAAGGAAAACCCCCTGATGGAGTGGTTCCAGCCCTATCAGGTTCGCAGCCTTGCCTTCGCAGGAGGGCTCAATGGAGGGGTTCTGCAGGCGCAAGGTGTCATCAGCTACGCTCCGGAGGCTTCAGAGTGGCTCAACCGCATCATCCAGGGAGAGCTTACGGAAGAAGATCTCGCTCTATGGGAAGACGAATATGTGGTTGTCCAGGGCCCCCAGGATGTCAACGGCGTAGGCAAGGTCTACACCCTGGTACTGGATCCCTACGATCCCATGGCCCGCATCCTTCTCACCGCCACAGACAATCTCGTGATCTTCGGCTACACCGAGGATAACCTCCGAGCCTCTTTCAAGGCTCTGGAGGATGAATCCACCCGTTTCCAGCCCGAACGCCGTTTCGTAGATCTCCCCAACTACATTCTCTTTAACGACGGAGGATTTACCCAGATCGGCCTTCTGGGGAACAACATGCCTGTTTTCCTGCGGGATAGCATCCGGGGAGAGATCGCCTTCGGCAACGGGGAGACCCAGTGGAATCTCCGGGGCTTCTCCAGCGCCGCCAAGGCGTGGTTCGACAAGGCTATTCTCGATTCCATCACACCCCTCACCAACGAAACGCCCCTTATCGGAGGAGGCCGCACCCTTCTCGCTCTGGCGGCGAATACGGACTTTATCGCCCTCAAGGAGACCCTCATAGCTCTTATGGGAGGAGAAGAAAACTTCAGCTTCCTTTACGACGACATCCTTGAGATGCTCTCCGGCATGGGGGTCAGCGAACAGACCATAGCAGATCTTCTTACGGGATCGTTCCACTTCGTCATGGGAGGCGATGCCGCAACCTTCTTCGCCCCTCTCCCCCTTCCCGGCGCCTATATCGTCCTTAAGGGACAGGGAGAAGCAGCGCATAACGTGGTGGAGATCACCGCCGCTCTCGGAACCGAAATGGGAGGCCTTCCTCTCCAGAAGATGGAGCTTCCCGGATGGGATGTGCTCTACGGCATGAGCATGCCCGCCACGGCGATTCTCGGGGCCAAGGGATCGGATCTCTACATCGGCCTTCTTGATCCTCAGAAGGCCAACGAGCCAAGCCAGGCAAGCCCCCGGATGCTGCAACTCGCCAAGGCTGAGGAGAAGCGCATGGGGTGGCTCTATCTTGATCTCTTCGCCTTGGACTCCTATCTGCTGGAGATGCTGGAAAAGCACGACCTCTGGACCATGCTGGCGGGAGAGGCCGCCGGAGATATCGGCCACGGCATTCTTCTGGCACACCAGCACGTTACCGGCAGCACCGAAGGATTTCTTACGGAGGCCCTGAGCCTTGAGGAGGGACGTTTCTCCCTCTTCTGGGGAAGTCTCTCCGATGAGATCCTGAGCCGCTGGCAGGCAGCCGGAGAGTTCTGGAAGCAGAACTTCGCATCTCCCATGCTCGATATGGTAGAGGGCTCTCTGAATGTGGATCTTCAGGGAGGCACCGAGTAGCATACTATCCGGCATCTCTCCAGGCCCGAAAAGGGGCACCCTCTGAATATCCGAAAACAACATCGAGGATACAGAACATAACACCGCTCAAGCCGGAGAATCTCCCCTTCGCGGGGGGAGTCTCCGGCTTTTACGAGTGCTCCTGATGTTGTTTCCACAATCTTTCCGCCGGAAGATCCCCGGCACCAGCAGATGAAAAAGAATGAAAAAGGAGGAAGTTTCATGAAGAAAGCCAACGTTGTTCCTTTGCTTCTGGCTTGCACTATCCTGGGTTCCGCACTTTTGCTTGGGGGTTGCGGCGGAGGTAATGGAGACGGGAATTCTACAGCGGTGAGTATACGGAAGGTGCAGGATGCGTACTACGATGTCCTCATGGACTATACCGGGCGCACAAACAAAGAAATGGGGAGGGCTCTTGGGGAGGAAATTCTCCGGGTGGTCCCCGATTACGAATCCATGGCAGATTCGCTGCTTCAAGACGAGTTCAACTTGCTGGCAACTCATAATCTGAGTCCCGATTTCCCTACGGCTCTCAGCCGAGCCCAGGCAATTTTTCCCAAGGTCCCTCAGGAATGTCTGGATGAGCTGGCGGGGATGCAAGAAATTTTTAGTTTCGACAAAGACATTCTGGGGGATGGCAGGCTTTCAAAAAATGAGCTGGGGCTTTTGCAACTTTTCCAGGATGTGGTTCGCCCCACCCAATGCTCCGGGGTAGCCGCCTTCGGTGAGTCCTCATCTACAGGAAAAACGGTTCTGGGACGCAATCTCGATTGGGATGCTCTGCCCCAAAACTCTCTGTCCAGGATACATGCGGTGACCACCACGAAAAACGGCGAAAAATCCATTGTAATGGTGCACTTCCTGGGATTCCTAACACCCGTCACCGGGTACAACAATAACAAGGTTTTCGGTGCTTTTCTTGATGCCGAGACGGGAGCACCCTACCCCGCTGATCTTAGCACAAAGCGTTCCTACGGCCTGGACTTCCGCTATGCCCTGGAAAACATGTCCACCATACAAGAAATGGTAGACTTTCTAAAGACAAAGGACTACCCGTTCAATCATCTTGTCTTCATGGCAGATGAAACCAGCGCAGGGGTACTGGAGCAAAATATCGGAAGCCCCGGTCGAGGATTTCGATACGCCGATTCACAACTTCGGGAGGGGGTTTCCTGGGATGTTCCTGAAGCTGTGGCCACGGTAAACGATTTCAGGCTTCCCGGCAATTATGTCTATCCGGATGATGACCCATCAGACAATAATCGCTGGAAAACCTATCGGACACTTCTCTTGTCTGAGCTGGCCCGGGAGACCACAATTGACGTGGAGAACATGAAGAGAATTGCGGGATATTCCGGAACCGATGGCAACGCTTATACATCGGGGGCGGTGTTCCTCTCGAACCGTATCGTAACAATTCAGTCCATCATTCTGCGCATGGACACTTTGGAGATGTGGATACACTTCTCTCCCCCCGGGACAAACCCCATGCCGCTCAATCCGACATACCTGCGGGTAAGAACGCCGCTGGAAACACAACTCAACCCCTGAGGGCACTATGGGGCAATTGCGCCCAATGCTCCCATGAAAATTACGCCTTAAGAAATACTCTGAATATTCTCAAAGAACACGGGGAGGTTTTTTTGTGAAAGCTACGGTTATCGTACATAGTGTTTCGGGAAACACCTTTCTTCTGGGCAGGAAAATCCATGAAACCCTTTTAGAAAAGGGAATAACCGCATCTTTTTATCGCGTTCCGGACGAGGATGCCCAAAACCTTACATTTCTTTTCCCGCACATCGCCACCATGCTTCCGCTTATCGAAAAACTTCCTCTCGCCTCCCCGGAGATACTTCTGGAATCCGATCTCATCTTTCTGGGAAGTCCCACCTATTTCGGCAATATGTCCGGGGAGATGAAAAGCTTTCTCGACAGCACCGGAATCTACTGGCCCGAGGCAAAACTCCGGGGCAAAAGGATACTTCCCTTTACCACTGCGGGAACTTCCGAAGGGGGGGGACACCTCTGCCTTCAATCCCTGATAACCTATGGTCTGCACATGGGGATGTTCCCTCTTCCGGTTCCCATGCATCTGTCTCTTCCCAAGGTGATGCCCTCCTACGGAATAGTCGCCTACTCGGGAGGAGCATCGGACATCCCCCCGGAGGAGGCGGTACTGAAAAGCGTGGAGCAGATAATAGGGTGGATTACAGAAAAACATCTCTAGCGCGTCATTCCTGCTTATATTGTGGCTTTGGGTGAACTCCAGGAGCCGGAGCTTGTGTGTTCCCGGCAGCGACCATCGTGGTCGGCGAGTGCAGCTTTGCGTCGTGGAGGCCCTCCTGCCGGCAGGCGGACGTGCCGGCAGGCCCCAACTGCACACCTGGTCGGCGGAAGTCTGGGGCGACGGGCCGGAGCAGCAAAGCAAGGGAGCGGTTCGACCACTCGGGGGAGCAGAGGGGACGCACAAGCGGAGGCTCCCTCTCCAAGGCACAATATAGTGTGGAATAGCCCACTAGTTTACCCAAATTTTTCCGCAGGAGAAGCCTCCAACCCCTCAAGGAAAAGCCTCGTCACCCCGGGGAAGCCTCTTATTTACTATACCGGTCCGCCACCTTGGAGGCTCCCCAGGCCTGGGGCTTGGTGCGACAGATGTAGCCGCTCCCCCGGATCATTCCCACCACGGAAGCAAGCACCTGGCGGCTCTTCCCCCCCTCTCCGAGATCAAGATGAATCTCCCAGGGAGAGGCTCCGAAGCCTGTAAAAACACCGTTCCCCTTTTCTTTAAGGGTTTCCGCCATTTCGAGGCAGAGCAGGGCCTCCCGAAAGAGCCGCTCCGGGAGGCTCATCTCCTGGTGGGTAATCTCCCGGCGGTAAAAAAAAATGCCCCCCCAGGGGGCATAGTGCGCCGTTACGGCGCAGACAAAGCAGACATCCTCACCGTGGCATTGCGAATCCGCCCCGATGACGATGTGCGGAGCTATCCCCTGCTCCCGCGCCACAGATCCGATGCGGCGCAGCATATCCTCCAGAGAGACCGCCCCCAGAGTAGGGCTTACAAAAGCTTTTTCAGATCCGAAAAAAGGATGTTCGCATGCTTCGTGGATGTTCACAAAACCCCCTCCTCTCTCGGGGATTCCCCGAGAATAGACGGCACTCTTTCGCTGACCCCGCCTATTATACGGCAAAAAAGGCTTTTTTATAAAACTCCCTCGGAAGCTTTCTCTTCCGCCGCTGTCCAGAGAGGCTTTTTGGCGGGCTCTACCAGAAGAAAGGCCCCTACCAGGGCGGTAAAAGGAGCCACCGTAACGAGGCCGATGCTCCCCACAAGGGTATGGAGCATCTCCGCAGCCACGTAGTTGAGATTTACGATGTTCGTTCCGGGAATTCCCTGGCCCATGAAAAACATGAGCATGGTGAGATAGCCTCCGGAATAGGCAAGTACAAGGGTGGTGGTCATGGTACCGATCACCGCACGCCCCACGGAGAGTCCGGACCGAAAGAGTTCCCACCGGGAGATGTCCCGGCGGTGATAGGCTACCTCGTCCATGGCGGCGGCGATATCCATGGCAAGATCCATCACCGCCCCGGAGGAGGCAAAAAAGACCCCCGCCAGAAAGAGCCGGGTAAGATCAAGATGCGCAAAGCCAGCGTAGAGAAGAGTCTCCGCAAAGGGACGTACCGCCCCATGAAGCCCGAAGGGACGGGAAAAAAGTATGGCCATGCCGCAGGTGAGAAGCAACCCCAGAAAGGCTCCCCAGAAGGCCACCACTCCCCGTTTACGGCATCCTCCCACGAGAAAGATGATCCCCCCGGTGAGCAGCGTGAGAAGCCCCAGGGATATGAAAATGGGATCGTATCCCTTGAGAAAGAGGGGTATCATGGCTTTCCAGAGAAGGAGCACGGTGAAGATAAAGGAGAGAAGTGCCCGCAATCCCGTAAGGCCTCCCACCAGGATCAGTCCCACCGCAAAGATGCCGAAAAGCCACATCTCCACGCCGATTCGATAGATCCCCACCGCCCGGACCGCCCGAAGTTCTCCGTTATCTCCTTCTATATTGAGCAGCACCTTCTGCCCCGGAGCATAGAAGAAATCGAGTTCCAGCCTCCCGGTGAGAAGGTTTTCCGCCTCCGCCTCCTCCCCCTTCCAGGAGCCGTTCAAGATACGCACCCGAACCTCCTGAGGCCCGGTTCGGACGATGCCGAACTGACGCACCAGGGAGTTGTCCGTTTCGAGAACCAATCCCCGGGCATGCTGTACCGTGGAGGAGACCCGCTCCTCAAAACCCGTGGGAATAAGGAGGAGAGCCGCACAGATTCCAAGAATAACCAGGGAAAAAAGGGTATTACGATGCCGCTCGCTTCCAAGCATACCTGCCATAGCTCCTGCCAACTCCTTTTCTTTACAATCCGACCAGGAAAACATGACGATTCGGGGGCGAAGAACTCTCCGCCCCCGAATACCGGGGAAAGGGAAAAAAGAGGTTTCTACAGATTCATGAGAGCCACGATCTTGGTGAAGATGTCCGTATTATCATAGTATCCGTTGAAGCTCTCCGCACCGGCGCCCATGGCAGAAACCGGCACGGGCACTCCCGTATGGGCATAGGAAGTCCAGGCAAGCCCGGCTTTCTGATTAAGGATATGGGTGAGGGCGATGCTGAAAGGCTCGTATCCTCCGTAGAGAAGGTAGGCCTCTTCCTGGGAGACCCCCGCCTTTTCTCCCATCATGCTGGCCATAAAAGCCCCTTTGAGATCCCGCACTTCGAAGGGTTTCAGAGCACTTGCCAGAAGGCTCCGAGCCTCTTCGCTTCCTTCGGCGGCTTTCTTTTCAAGCTCCTCCCGTTCGGCATCCGTGAGAATGCTCAGACCGAAAAATTCCCGCACCATGGGGAGAACATCTTCGAAGTTCGGCGCAGCGTCGGCATGAGCCTTACGGTACGTATCCAGAAGAGCATCAAAGGCCTCATACGAACCCTTCTGCCCCTGAAGTTCCAAGAAGTAAGTTTCATACTGGGTACCAGCAAAGCCGAGGCTCAGCCCCCCCGTTTCGTGGTCTCCCACCACAACGATGAGGGTTTCCTCGGGGTGTTTAGCGTAAAAATCAAGGCCCACCCTTACCGCATCATCAAAGGCAAGAGTGTCCCGAATGGAGGCCACCGCATCGTTAGCATGGCAGGCCCAGTCGATTTTGCCTCCCTCTACCATCATAAAGAACCCTTCGGGGTTATCCAGAAGCTCAATTCCCTTGGTGGTAAATTCCGCCAGGCTAATCTCCCCTTCTCCGGCATCCATAGCGTAGGGGAGTGCCTTGGAACCGTCCAGCACGGGATTTATAGCCACAGTCTTCACACCGGGCTTGAGATTCAGGAAGTCCTCTCGGTTATTTACCACCAGATATCCCTTTTCATCCAGCATATCGAAGACACTCTTCTGATCCCCGGCCTTACCCTGGGGCTGCACGAAACCGCCGCCGGCAAAATAATCAAAGCCGCTTTCTGTAAGCTGACAGGCGATATCGTAGTAGTTTTTCCGGGAAGGATTATGGGCATAGAATACAGCGGGGGTGGCGTGCTCAATAGAGACGCTGGAGACGATTCCAACCTTCATTCCCTTATCCCGGGCCATCTGTGCCACAGTCTTGTAGGGCTCCTGAGCGCTGGGATCCATGGCGATAACCCCGGAAGCAGTCTTTTTCCCGGTAGCAAAGGCAGTCCCCGCTGCAGCAGAATCCGTGATAAGAGAGTTGGTAGAATAGGTGGTAATCATCCCCTGGGCGGGCATTTCATTCATGGCAAGCTTCACAATAGAGGGCTCGCCGTTCTTTCCCTGCAACGCCCCAAGGTACATCTCCGCCGCATTCCGCTGGGAAATCCCCAAGCCATCCCCGATGAACAGGAAGACATATTTGGCCTCCCCTGCAAACGCCCCACTTACCAGAACCAGGGCAAGGAAAAGAGCTGAAACCGTTCGAAAACTCCACTTTCGACAATAACGCATGATATCCCTCCTTCAAAATATGGAACCTGAATGAGGAGATTTTAGCAAGGGAAGGTTACAGGGATGCTACAGAGAACTTTCCGTAAGGCTACAGAGAGGACAAAAATCCGAGGGAGGAGGAAACGAGGAGAAAGGGACAAAAAAACCCCCCGAGGGGGGCGAAGGAACAAAAAATATTAAAAAAGCCAGCGTAGAAGGGCAAAAACACCGATGATGCCGAAGAGCACCACACCCCACAGAAAGGTTCCCATAAGCAGAAAGGGAAGGAAGCCGATAATGAGAAGCACCACAAGGCATCCGAGACAGCTTCCGCCGCCTCCCAGAGAGACATATTGCATCCTTCGGGGCGGCTCCTCTCCATTCCCGAAGGGAGGGTCCTCTTCAAAATCCTGACGCTTCCCGAGGGATTCGGAGAAGAAAGTCTCCTGTTCTTCCGTCTCTTCCCCCGCATCCTTCCGGCGAAGCCGTTCCAGCATATTTTTATCGTCCATCTTCAGGGCCTCCTCCAGGGGCATACCGTATTCTCATGAGCATCATACCATAGAGCCCCGGAAAGTATGAAGAGCCCCCCGGTATAATCGCCGAGGGGCTTCCACGGTTCTCAAGGTTCGCACGTACGAGAGAAGACGTTCTTCCTACTGGGCGTACTCCTTCACCACGATCTCTCCCGCCACGATTTTCTGCTCAATCTCCCGAAGCGTGGTCGCCACATCCTCGGGGATGTTCTTTATGGCAACATCGGTCCAGGAGAGGCCCACGCCGTTATCCTTCAGGCCGTAGCTCAAGGTGGCTCCATGGGGAAGCTCCCCAGCTATCTTGGCCTGTATAAGGTCGAAAACTGCAGTATCCATACGCTTCAGCATGGAGGTAAGGGTAGCTTGGGGCATGAACAATTCCTGGGGGGCATCCACCCCGATGGCCCAAAATCCCGCATCCTGAGCGGCGTTGAGTACCCCTTCTCCGGTGCCTCCGGCGATCTGGAAGATTACGTCCGCTCCGTTTTTGTGCTGGTTCAGAGCCATCTCCTTGCCACCTGCGGGGTCATCCCAACGCCCCACAAAACCGATGAGCAGCTGCACATCGGGATTGATATACTCCGCTCCCTGGCGATATCCTACGAGAAAGTTATGGAGCACCGGGATATCCTCCCCAAGCACCGCCCCAATGATGGCATTAGAAGGATCTACCCGGGGATCTCCCTCCCGGGTGGTCATGAGAGCCGCCAGGGCTCCCGCAAGAAAGCTTCCTTCGTTTTCTCTGAAGTTGGCAAAGGTCACGTCCCCCAGATCGCCGCTCATATCCATCTGAACAAAGCTGGTATCCGGGAATTTTGGAGCCACCTGCTCCAGGGCATCGTACATGCCAAAACCTACCACGATAACAAGGTCGAACTTCTTCGCCGCCGCCGCAAGATAGGGGACGTAGTTCGCAGGATCATAGCCGCACTCGATGGCCTTGGCGGTTACTCCCAGCTCTCCCACAGCCCGCTCCAATCCCCGGTTGGCAGAATCGTAGAAGGAGGCATCTCCCAACTGCCCCTCGATAATCACAGCCACCGAAGGCTTGTCTGCCCCCCAGGCGGCTCCTCCGAAAACCACACACAGCACCAGTACCCCCAACAAAATCTTCTTCATGAATTTTCCCTCCCATACATAGAAAACAGCACTGTCCCAACTACCCCAGTCTTTTCAAGAAAACTTCCGGCAAAAACAAAATTCATTGGCAGGAATCAATGTTTATCTTTCATCATCCCCCCCTAATTTCATTTTTCCAACTTTTTCTACCGCCAGAATCTTCCAATGTTTCCCTCCATCCGCTACCACATGGGCATGAGAACCAAGGGAGCCACTGGGAAACGGTTGATTTTAAAATCAGACTTGGTACTCCTGCCCCGAGGGAATCAAGCTTCGAAAATACCTAGCATGATTTAGGACATTCCCCTACTCGTCCATTCCCTGCCATGTGCCTGAAAATCTCATTTCCAGCTTTGAAAAACGAGACGATTGACTTTCAGAGCTGGTCGTGACCAATGCTCCTCCATGGACTGCATAAAACCAGGATAAACCAGTTTCGCCCGCTGCATAAGCCAATCATCTTGATCAAAACGGAGATAAATTCCTTCCGCTGGAGAATCTGTA
>Ga0334890_1000552_pt1 | contig 65706 bp, 68 predicted proteins | sample GraSluR1_MG_3_FD_207220 | JGI IMG/M metagenome (GOLD analysis project Ga0334890, IMG submission 207220) | Sludge microbial communities from methane-producing bioreactor in Wageningen University, Netherlands - Granular Sludge_31_08-R1 | ecosystem: Engineered > Bioreactor > Anaerobic >... | reverse complement strand
AGGGAAACTACCGGGAAACCGATCTCATGGAGGGTTTCAAAGACCCTTTTCCTGATCTCCCAGAACCGCTGCATGTCATGCTCTTCAATCTCGATCGAGGCCAGGCCGGGAGGGAAAAGGCGGATCCTTGAATTTTCAAAACTCTCCCCGGCAAGGAATGCCTCACCTTTTTCCAGACGTTCTAACCAGACCCGGGAAATTGGGATCCCGGGAGGGAATCTTGTAGCAATACATGGCGCGGCGGGTCTTTCGCTGTTTGGAAGACCTGCTGAGCGGGCCAGTTCCCGGATCTCGCTTTTTGTGAGACCTGCCTCAGCGAGGGGGTGGAGGATCCCGTCCTCCGCGGCAGACCTTACGCCCGGCCTGCCTTCGACCAGGTCGTCAGCCTGGACTCCATCAGCGATGGCAGTTAAACCTGCGGTTCTGGCGTATTTCGTGGCCTCCCCGTGGAGGATCTTCCTGCAGAAGTAGCAGCGGTCCCCGGGGTTTGCAGAGACCTGGGGATCCGAGGTAACATCTATGTCCTCAATTTGGAGGTCTATGTCAAGCATTTCGGCAACTGCCTCAGCCATTTCTATTTCATCCTCCTTTACCAGGGGGGTCCGGAAAGTCAGGGCTTTTGTTTCGCCCGGGGCCCCTTCGGACGCCAACAGGGCAAGAACGGCGCTGTCAACTCCGCCCGAGAGAAGCACAAGCGTCGAAGGGTTATCCCTGAAGAATGCCCGGACCTTGTCGGCTTTGTCCAATCTGTTCAAGGATGTTCATCCTTCCTTTTCTGTCTGGACCCTCAATCAGAAACGATACCACAATTCTTGTCATTGATGCGGTAGGCAATCCCGGGATCCTTTCTCAAGGTTGTGCTGATCCAAAAGATCATGGACCGGAATTGATCCAACAGGATCTCGTTTCAGGAAGGACAGGCTGTCTGGAGAGAGACAACTTTTCGAGTATAATTATCTGAAATCCCTAAATCAAGGTTTTGAGGCGCTCAGGGGTGTATTGCAACAACAGTGAAGATGTTTTTCCCCCTGGTGTCTCAACAATGAAATGGAGCATGTAAGCCGATGGACGAAAGAGAGATCCGCCTGCTGGCGGACAAACTGAGAAATGGCGAGATCTCGGTGGATACCTTCGTAAGATCATTCAAGGGTTTGCCTTTCCGCGATCTCGGGGAAGTAAAGCTTGACACTCACCGGGCTCTGAGGGGTGCCTTTCCTGAAATAGTCTACTGTCCCGGCAAGTCACCGGACCAGTTGAAGCGAATTGCTGAGACCTTTTCCGAGCTCCCCGGCAGGGCTCTGTTTTCCCGAATGTCACAAGAGCAGCATGAACTTGTTTCAACGATCCTTCCAGGTTTGGAGTATCTTCCGGTACCCAGGATAGGGCGCCTTTGGCCTGACCGGGACCTTCCGTCGAAGGGACTTGTCCTTGTGACCACCGGCGGGAGCAGCGATGTCCCCGTTGCGGAGGAGGCGGCCGTCACGGCCGAGACCATCGGCTGCGAGGTCAGGAGGCTGTTTGATGTGGGTATCGCAGGACTTCATCGCCTGATAGCGCACATGGACGTCCTTTTCGATGCAGACGCAATTGTGGCCGTGGCAGGCATGGACGGGGCTCTTCCCGGGGTTGTGGCCGGGATAGCAAGTTGCCCGGTGGTGGCTGTGCCGACCAGTGTAGGTTACGGTGTTGCCATGAACGGGATAGGGCCTCTCATAACAATGCTCAACTCATGCGCCCTGGGAGTTTCGGTTGTAAATATCGACAATGGGCTCGGGGCCGGCTACACGGCTGCCCTTATAGCCAACAGAAGTTCGAAAAATATTCACTGAGGGAGAATCCCGATGAAAAAGATCCTTTACCTTAATTGCTTTTCTGGCATCAGTGGTGACATGATGCTTGGGCTTCTTCTGGACCTTCTTGGGAAGGTCGACATTAACCCTTTCCTGGAGGGGCTTGCTCTTGAAGGCTACGTTGTGGAAGCCTCCAGAAGCAAAAGAGGCGGCATAAGCGGGGTTGATGTCAGGGTCAGATGCGACGAGAAGCATTGCCACAGGGGATTGAAAGAAGTGCTTGAGGTAATTGAAAAGAGCGATATTACCCCCGAAGCATCCCATAAGTCTGAAACCGCTTTCCGGCTGCTCGCGGAGGCTGAAGGCGCAGTCCATGGAATGCCCCCTGAAAGCGTTCATTTCCACGAGGTCGGTGCTGTGGATTCCATAGTCGATATAGTCGGTTCATGCATCCTGATGGATGTCCTTGCCCCGGGGCTGGTCATATCCTCGCCGGTTAACGTGGGTTCGGGGACCGTGAAATGCGCCCACGGAGAACTACCCGTACCGGCACCAGCGACAATGAAACTGCTTGAAGGCATTCCCGTATTCTCTCGCGGACAGCCGATGGAACGTACTACCCCGACCGGGGCAGTCCTGCTGAAGACATTTGTCGACAGCTTTGGCACCATCCCCCCAGGGGTGGTCGAAAGGACGGGTTACGGGCTCGGTGACAGGGAATCAGATCTGCCAAACGTACTTCACGGTCTGATGATCATGGCAAACTGACCACCCTTCCCTTGCAGTTTCATGGATGAGTTGACCTTACTGAAAGGGGGGGTTTGATGAAGAATAGCCCCGTATTGCAACGTGCCTATCTCCTCCTTGGGGCAAATCTTGGCGACAGACAGGGTAACATCCTAAGGGCACTGCAGTTAATTGGCGGAAGGAACATGATCGAGGAGATCTCTTCCTTTTACGAGACCATGCCCGCAGGCCATCAGGATCAGCCGTGGTTCATCAACCTCGCCTGCAGAATAGAAACGGACATGGACCCTTCCGACCTTCATCGTTTTGTCAAGTCTGTAGAACTCCTTATGGGAAGGGACGATCACAATAAAGGTTTTCCCAGGCCCATTGACATAGATGTTTTGTTCTATGAAACTGCCTCTCCCCTGGGGGATGGGTTTCGCAAGACTTATCCCGGCCTTGGCGAAAGGGCTTTTGCCATAGCCCCGCTGGCAGAGATAGCTTTCGGGATCATTCCGCCAGGCTTTACCAAAAATGTCGGAGAGATAGCAAAAGAAATGGATATGTCCGGGATCAGGAGGGTTGAGAACAGCCTTCGGCTGAAATTGGAGAGAGATATCCAGCAGGAAAATCCCAGGGTCCCTGCCAGCCTGAGCCGGGTTGGGGTCACCGGATTGAAGAGGATCCTTCGCATAGAAAACGGAGGAAAGGTCTCGTTGTTCTACGCCGAAATGGACCTTTTCGCGTGGTTGGGGCCAAACCAGGCAGGGGTTCACATGTCCCGCTTCTCTGATGTGCTGGAAGATCTAGTTGAGGAGATAACCCTTGAAGCTTCGCCAAATATTGAGACTTTAGCGGGGAGGTTGGCCAGAAAGATATCCCTTACCCAACAGGGTGGGAGGTCCGAAGTAGTCATCAGGGCAAAGTTCCCTATCCGGAAGATAACTCCGATCTCCGGCAAGAACGTGGAAGAGCTGTATACCTTTATTGGCATCTCTGCCTGTGCTGGTGAAAGTCAAAGGACAGCCGTCGGCGTCGAGGTAGAAGGGATGACCGTATGTCCCTGTGCCCAGGACATGGTCCGGAGCCACTCCAGGAAACTGCTATTGGGAGACGGGTTCAGCGAAGAAGAAACCGACCGGATCCTGGGACTTGTTCCTTTGGCCTCGCACAACCAGCGCGGACGAGGGACCCTTCTCGTCGGGGGTAACAGACCTCTGAAGGCAGAACACCTGGTCCACATACTGGAAGCCTCGATGAGTTCCGAAACCTACGAACTGCTCAAACGGCCCGACGAATTTTTCGTTGTTAACAAGGCTCACAAAAACCCCATGTTCGCAGAGGATGTGGTGCGGGAAGTGCTCAGAAATCTTCTGGATATGTATCCCGACCTTCATGACGACACTTTTGTTCTTGTCAGGCAGGAGAATCTTGAGAGCATCCACCAGCACAATGCCTTCGCAGAAAGGTCGGGGACCTTGAAGGCCATCCGTTCAGAGATCAAACAGGGATTTTCATCCGTAGAGGATCTCTCTCTGCAGGAGTGGCTCAAGGGGGGCAAAGATCGCTGATCAAGAGTGTCGGCCTTTTACCTGAATGTCCTTTCTTTCAATAACAATTGAAGAAGAGGGAGTCTCCCACACCTGTACTGACCAGAGGCAACAGTTTTCGCGAAGTATCTCACTCTCCAGTTCACTCCATATCCAGAGGCCTATGTTCTCCGCAGTCGGTTGAGGGATGATCTCGTTAAGGTATGAGTGGTCGAGCCGTGACAGGACCCTGTCTCCGACGATCTTCTTCAGCTCTATAAAATCCATGATCATCCCTTCACTGTCGGGCCTGCCTTCCAGGGTAACCTGGAAACGGTAGGTGTGGCCGTGAAGGGCTTCGCATTTCCCGTGATACTTCTCCAGCTTGTGAGCCGCGTCAAAAGAGAAATCCTTTTTGAGGAACATGATCTCCCACTCCCTGTTTTTTCGGCTTTACCCCAGGAGAAACAATATGTCCTGATTATAAATGATGATCCTCATTTGCTTCTTAAGCATTTTCAGTTGCCCTGGATGGCTTTACCCTCTTGCTCTTGCAAGTATTACGAAATAGAATAATCGTAATAACAGAAAAATGGGGTGACAGCATTGTGTTTGAAAGGACCTTCCAGGCACTTTACACTTTTCTCTGTCGTTGTTTTCATTGCGGTTCTCTGTAGGGCATTTGCAGGCATCGCTTCAGGGCTAACAGTTACCGATGCCTGGGGAAGGGAAGTGGCGATCCCCGAAAACGTGTCCAAAGTGATCTGTTCCGGTCCCGGGTGCATGCGATATCTTGTCTACCTCCAGGCAGAGGATCTGGCCGTGGCAGTAGACGACATGGAGAAGGCCAGGAACATGTTCGAATCCCGGCCATATTTTATTGCCCACCCTGAATTGAAGGACAAACCACTTTTCGGTGAGTTCAGGGGGCACGACAACCCGGAACTGATAGTTGCCCTTGACCCGGCCCCACAGGTCATCTTCAAGACCTTTGGTAACATGGGGCACGACCCGGTGGAATTGCAGAAGAAGACGGGGATACCGGTTATTGTCCTTGAACACGGGCAACTGGGTGTGGGCAAAAAGCAGATGGATGATACACTTTTGATGATGGCGCGTGTTATCGGCAAGGAGGAGAGGGCAAAAGAGGTCATAGTCTTCTTCGACAGTGCCATTGAGGATCTCAGGGAACGGACTGCCGACATCCCCGAAGAAAAACGACCGACCTGCTATATAGGCGGCGTAGCATACAAGGGGCCCCACGGGATAATTTCGACCGAGCCCGCCTATCCTCCGTTCATTTTCGTCAATGCCGTGAACATTGCGGCGGACCCATCGAAGACGAAGTCTGATCAGCTGGCGCAGACGACATTTTCCGTCGAGAGCCTTCTGTCGATGGATCCGGACAGGATCTTTGTCGATCTTTCTACCCTTCAGGGAGGAACTGAGGTCAACGGCCTCTTTCAGATACGCGACGGGGCACCCTTCCAGGTCCTCACGGCGGTGGAAAAAGGTGAGATCTACGGGGTCCTGCCCTATAACTGGTATTCCCAGAACCACGGGTCTATCCTTGCCGACGCATACTTCATCGGCAAGGTCCTTTACCCGGACAGATTTGAGGATATCGACCCGGTAAAGAAGGCTGACGAGATATACGCGTTCCTTGTCGGGAAGCCTGTATTCGAAGAGATGGACAGGTCTTTCGGCGGTTACGTCTTCAAAAAGATAGATCTTTCAAAGGTGGAATAGGTAAATGCATCTGGAAGAAGGGACAGTCCCGGCGGGATACTCCAAATACATCCAGGCAAAGGTTTTTTTGCTCCTGCTGGGACTCGTCCTTCTCCTGGTGCTTGCGGTTTTCTCGATATCCACAGGACCTGTGAGCTATGATCCCCTGGAAGTTCTGAGAACTCTTTTTATGGATCACGTCTCCAGACAGCTTGACGTAGTGGTTTTCAATATCCGGCTCCCACAGGTCCTTGCCGCTATCCTAGCCGGAGCGGGTCTTTCGGTTGCAGGTGTGGTGATGCAGTCGGTTCTGGGAAACCCTCTAGGTTCCCCGTTCACGCTTGGGATATCCCAGGCGGCTGCTTTCGGCGCGGCTTTTTCAGTGATGGTATTAGGGTCCGGCTTTATCCAGAGTTCCGCATCGGACGCGATCACCGTGGTCCGGCCAGGTATGACGACCGCTTCGGCCTTCGCCGCCGCGATGATAGCTACGGGAGTGGTGGTCATGATCGCCCGGATCCGAAGGGGTTCCCCGGAGGTCATGATCCTTGCAGGTGTAGCGATAGGTTCCCTCTGCACGGCAGCAACAATGTTTCTGCAGTACTTTGCCGATGATGTCCAGTTGGCTGCCATGGTTTTCTGGACCTTCGGCGACCTCGCCAGGGCCGGGTGGAGGGAAATAGCGGTCATTTCTTTCGTCGGGGGTCTTTGCCTTTTTTATTTCGTTGTCAATTCATGGAATTACAACGCTATAGACGCGGGCGATGAGACGGCTGCAAGCCTTGGGGTCAATGTGAAGGTGGTCCGCTTCCTGGGAATGACCCTTGCTTCGCTCGTCACTGCTGTCATCATATCTTTTGTGGGTGTAATAGGTTTTGTGGGTCTCGTATGTCCTCACATGGCAAGGCGATTGACAGGGGACGACAACAGGTTCCTCATCCCCGGTTCCTGCCTGATGGGCTCCATCCTCCTTCTCGCTGCCGATACCGCAGCCAGGGTGATGATGGCTCCCAATGTTCTCCCTGTGGCTATACTGACCTCTTTTGTCGGAGCGCCGATGTTCCTCTTCCTTCTTGTCAGGGGGTACCGCAAATGATCCTCAGTGTCAGCAACGTCTCCTTTCGATATAACAGCAGACCCGTACTGGACGATGTCGTTTTCAACCTGGGCAGGAACGAACTGCTGGCCATTCTTGGCCCCAACGGTGTGGGCAAGACCACATTGCTCAAATGTCTGAACGGTATCCTGAAACCGACGGCTGGAGCCATCATGGTGGAGGACAGGGACCTTCTTCAAATGGGGCAGATGGAGATAGCCAGAGAGCTTGCCTATGTGGCCCAGCAGGGCCAGGGTGGCAGGTTTACAGCCTTTGACGCGATCCTCCTCGGACGGAGACCCCATATTACCTGGAGAGTCGGCAAGGAAGATATCCGGAAGGTCGACGCTATCATTCACGCGCTTGGGATAGATCACCTCTCCCTGAGGCATCTTGACGAAATGAGCGGGGGGGAACTGCAGAAGGTAAGCATCGCGAGAGCCCTGGTCCAGGAACCGAGGATCCTCCTGCTGGACGAACCTACGAGCAGCCTTGACCTGAAAAACCAGCAGGAAATACTTTCGACAATAAGGCATATTGTCACGGGTCACGGAATGGCTGCGGTCATGACAATGCATGATATAAACTCCGCCCTGCGTTTTGCCGACAGGGTCATTTTCATGAAGGGCGGGGAAATATTTGCAGTTACTGACCTCAAAGGGATAACGCCGCAGATGGTCAGGGATGTTTACGATATTCCTGTCACCATAGAGAGCGTTCGCGGCTATCCCGTGGTGGTGCCGGTGGGGAATTAATAGACGTTAATCGTGAATCGTAAATCGGGAACCTAAAGGCGTAAACGGCACCCAGTCGCTATCGCTCCGGGCACTGGGTGAACGGTAAACAGTGAACGGTGAACGGAAAAACCGGAAAGCAAAGGCAAAGCCTTGTCATTCTGAGCGGAGCGAAGAATCTGGTTTTGTCCCTTCGATTCACGATTTACAAAAGGACAGATCCCTCCCCTTGCGGGTTCGGGATGACAGCTCCTTCGGTTCACGACTCACGATTCACGATTAACGATTAACGAAAGGAACAGACATCTCACCCTTCGGGGTTCGGGATGACAGGCCCTTCGAGAAATTGGCAAAATAGAATTAATCCAATGGAGGTAATGTTGTGAGATCAAAGATATCTGAAGAGGAACTGAAGGCTGTTATTGATTTTCACGGCCACTGGTGTCCGGGGCTTGCCACGGGGATACGGGTGGCTGAGGTGGCCCTTGAAGCATTGGGTCGGGCTGGGGACGAAGATATTGTAGCCGTCGCCGAGTCGGATAGCTGTGCCGTCGATGCTGTTCAGTTCCTGACAGGTTGCACCGTGGGTAAAGGGAATCTCATAATTCATAATATCGGCAAGATGGCCTTCAGTTTTTATCGCAGAAGAGACGGCAAGGCTTTCAGAATAGTGAGCAGGTCAAATGTTGCGAGGGGTACCAGTGATGAGTACAGAAAACTTCAGGACAAGAAAAATCAGGGAACGATCACTTCGGAAGAGGCTGCAAGACTTCAGGAACTCAGGCAGGAGCACTGTGCCCGTATCCTTGGTTCCGACATCGACGATATCTTTGTAACAGGGGAACCTCTTGAGCCGGTCCCGCCCTTTGCCCCGATGAAGAAAAGCCTGGTCTGCGACGAATGCGGCGAGATGATCATGGAGACAAGGGCCAGGTTGTCTGACGGACGTACATTGTGCCCTCCCTGTTTTGAAAGGCTTGTCCCCCGTCCGTGAGGTTTATCCTGGTGTAGACGGTTCGGGAACCTTATCCTTGTCTGGATGGTGATAGGCGTGGGCAGATCCTTCGCGCTCAGGGTAGTGTTTTTTGCGCTTTTGTCGATCCTGTTCGGATGGGGGATGACGACCCTGTCAGAGGGGGTCATTGCTTCAAAATGGACTTTTGAGGACAGCTGGGTAGTGAAAATGTTTGAAGTATCCGAGGTCCCTGTCGAAGAAACAGAAGAGGGCGTTCTTTTTGACGAGTGGAGGACCGAGGCCCTGGACATTGATGTGCTCTTTTTGAGCGGTGAGTATCGGGGCACAAGGGCGGTAGCCAGAGTTGAGCATCTGAAGGACAATAAACTGGATCTCCGCCCGGGATTGCACTATATCCTCTCTTACAACGAATTCGAAGACGGAAGCAGGATCTTTTTCGTCAGCGATATCTTCAGGGCGCCGGTTTTCGTCGGACTGTTCACAGGAGCGGTGATCTTCTTCTGCCTTGTGACAGGGCTCACTGGGATACGGGCCCTTGTCGGTCTTTTCCTTTCTTTTGTAATTTTGGTCAAACTTCTTCTTCCAGGACTTCTCAAGGGATACCCGCCGCAAGCCCTTGGTGTTGCCGCTGTAGCCGGTGTGGCCCTGGTAACCATCCTGTCTGTTGTCAGAAGGCGCCGGTGCTGGCCTTCCGCGTTCTCGGGAGCACTAGGGGGTTGTGTATCGGCTCTGGTTTTCGGCTGGGGCTCAATATTCATGCTTCGCCTTTCCGGGCTTTCTACGGCCACGGCATCCCTTCTCGCAAGTACTGTCCCGGGAATCGACCTCAGGGGCATACTTCTTGCATCCATAATTATCGGGGCTTCAGGGGCGGTGCTGGATGTGGCGGTTTCTGTAACTTCGGCCATGGCGGAGATGAAGGATCACGATCCCGGCATTGAGGCCAGGGTACTTTTCCAGTCAGGTATTAACGTGGGAAAGGAAGTCCTGGGAAGCATGGTCAATACCCTGGTCTTCGCCTACTTCGGCAACTCCCTTGTCCTCTCGCTGCTGATCCTGGAGGCTGAACCCATACCCATAGCGATGCTCAACGATTCTGTCATCGCCGAAGAGGTCATAAGGGCACTGGCCGGAACGGCTGGGCTGCTTCTAACCATTCCCCTGACGGCCCTTTTCGGGGCCCTGATGATGTCAGGTGGGTCCGTGCAGAGCGGGGAAGGATAAGTTTCTGCAGAACTTTGGCAGGGCTCTTTTCGCGAGTATGCTGTTATGAGGGATCTCTGAAGAATGGAAAGCGGAGCCCTTCATGTGAGAGGGCCCCGCGCCTTTTGTGTTGATGGGGAATCGGTCCTAGAACGGCCCCAGCTTGATAAAGTGTGCGATGGTGACCAGGATCGCCCCCAGCAGGTACTGAAGAAGAATGAGCGGAAGGAACCATTTCGCCCAACGGTCCCAGGGTATCTTGGCCAGAGCAAGACCAGCCATAAAATACCCCGAAGTGGGTGTGAAGATATTTGATATTCCGTCGCCGAACTGGTATGCAAGGACCGCGACCTGCCTTGTGACGCCTACAAGGTCCCCCAGCGGGGCCATGATAGGCATGGATACAGCCGCCTGGCCGCTGCCTGAGGGGACAATGTAGTTGAGCAGGCACTGGAATACGTACATCCCCATGGCCGAGAATATTGAGGGGAGAGAGGCGACGGCCGTCGCTGCACCGTAGAGGATCGTGTCCAGAATGTTGCCCTGGGTCAGCACAACCAGGATAGCCCTTGCAAACCCGACGACCAGGGCTCCAGTGGTGAGAGCGGCCATCCCGTCAGCCAGGTTGATCGCGAACCCGTTCAGTCCAAGTTTGCCGACGATCCCTACCAGGATAGCCATCCCCAGGAAAAGTCCGGAGATCTCCTGGATGTACCACCCGTATTTCATAACGCCGAAAACCAGGAGAACCATCGTACCGGCAAGTACCAGAAGAACAAGCTGGTGAGATGCCGTGAACTCTTTCATGACATTCAGGTCAAGGACCTCTTCCCGGGTCTTGTCGATCTCGTACATGAGGCTCCGGGCGGGATCTTTTTTGACCCGTCCCGCATACCAGTAGATGAAAGCTACTGTCAGAGCCAGCATTGAGATGTAGCAGAAGATCCGGTACCCCATACCCGAGAAAAGGGGCAGTTCAGCGATGCCTTGCGCAACCCCCACGGTGAAGGGGTTCATGAAGGCAGCGGCAAATCCTGCGCCTGCTCCAGCAAGGACGATGCCTGCGCCGGTCAGGGAATCAAAGCCAAGGGCGATCGCTAGTGTAACCATGATCGGTACGAAGGGAAGCGTTTCCTCGGCCATCCCGAATATAGCGCCCCCGAGCGAGAAGAGGATCATGACTATGGGTATTATTGCCCGCTCTTTGCCGGCCATCTTCCTTGTGATCTTCCCGATGCCAGCCTCTATTGCTCCGGTCGCGTTTACGACCCCGAACGAACCTCCCACGATGAAGATGAAGAATATGATCTCTGCGATCTCCACCATCCCCTTGGGGACTGCCAGAAGAAAGTCAAAAAGCCCTACGGGAGACTGATCCACGTAGCCGAAACTCTGGGGGTCAACTATCATCCTGCCTCCAGGACCGGCAACCCTTTCGTAATGTCCTGCCGGAACAAGGTAGGTCAGGACAGCACAGATGGCTACTACGGTCAGAAGGATGATATATACGTGAGGGACTTTAAACTTTTTCCTGGAGGTTTCTTTTTTTACCGCTTTGGCACTGCTCATATTGTCGACCCTCCTTTTAATGTTGCCCTGCAATATGTCCGATCCGGTCTTTTAACCTGATATCATGGCATCACTCCTTTTAAAGGGATCATCAAAAAACGTCAGGACGTTCTCATGAGATGAGACGGGGGGATCATGCGGTTCACTGACAGAAGTCCCTGGCCATCAGCGCATATATTTGCGTGAAGGGGACCAGGTATGATGTCTCAAGGTATTCGTGGGCCGTGTGAGCGCTGTCAGGACTGCCGGGACCAAAGATGACTGTCGGGATCCCCCCGTAGCTGGACAAAAGTCCTGCGTCGGTCCATGCAGGGAATGCTTTCTTTTCAGCCCTGTGTCCTGTTGCTTCAAAAATAGTTTTGTCCATCAATAGAACCAGGGGGTGTTCAAGAGATAATTCCATCGCTTCATGGATATAGCCCCTTTCCATCAGGCTGGAATCCATTACTTTCAGTTTTGCCTGGAATTGCGGATCATCTTGCCCTAGCCTTTCGAGAAAGTCATCGTACTCTCTGAGAATGTCCTCGTATTTTTCCCCCGGGATCCAGCGCCGGTCGAACTGCAAAACGCATTCACCGGCGACGGTACTTGGCTGGAAGCCTCCACTGATCATTCCGTAATTCATGGAAGATCCTCCAATGATCGGGTGCATGCGGCTCTCTATCCTGGGGACGAGTTCTTCGTCAAGGGCTCTGATAAGTTTTCCCGCCTTGGAGATGGCATTGATACCTTCCTTCTGCTTTCCGCCATGAACAGCCTTCCCCAGGATCCTGCATTCAAACCATTCCAGGCCCTTCTGGCCAATGCCGATGTTCCAGCCGAAGGGTTCTCCGACAATGGCGGCATCAGCTTTTAGGCCCTTCTTCAACAGGGCGCAGGTCCCTTCGCTCTTTCCCTCCTCGCCTATTACGCCCGCAAACATTATGTTACCCTTCAACCTGGTGCCAGACCTCCTGATCGCGGCCATGGAGAGCACCATACAGGCAAGGGCCCCTTTCATATCCACAACGCCACGGCCTATCAACTTTTCGTTTTCGATCTTCATGCGGAAGGCATCTTCCATATCATAGGGCGGAACAGTATCGGTATGGCCCGTAAGAAGAAGTGTTTTGCCTTTCCCGTGTCCTTCGAGCCTAGCTACAACATTGCATCTCCCATCAACCACCTCGTATATTTCTGATGGGATCCCTTCCTTGACAAAAAAATCGTGGATCAGTTTTGCAACCCCGGTTTCCTGTTCCGGGATGCCAGGATAGCTGGGAGTATTAACCAGATCCGCGATCAGCGAGATCATTTCCCTTTCGTCCAGTTCTTTCCGAAAATCGTTGATCATAACAACAACTCCTTAAAAGATATTGAAAAGATAAGGAAACATTATTAAATGAACGGAGGAAGTTTCTTGTAGTGTCGTGGTGTTAGTAAGAAAAAGCAATTAGTTGCAGCAAATAAATTTATCCACCAAGTTTTATACAACAGGTATAATACGTAACATAAAATGCAAGACGAATCTGAAACGAAACAGGAGAATTCTGGTGATCTGACATGAAACTTTTTCAGCTTCTTGCCCTTGATATTTTTGCGAATTCGGAAATAGTGGCCGGGAAAAGAGGGCTCGACAAGGATGTTACCTGGGTCAACATGATGGAGATACTTGACTCTCTAGAGCAATTGCAGCCGGGGGAACTTCTTATTTCTACCGGTTACGGTCTGACAGAAGGCTCACCACTAGCCGCAGACATTATTGGCAACCTGAATGAAAGAGGGCTCGCCGGGATAGCTGTCCAGCCCGGGTATTACATTTCCGAGATACCCTCAAGCATGATAAGGCAAGCCGACGAGCTCGGTTTTCCCATCATACGGCTCCAGCCGAAGATAACTTTCGGGAAAGTTACCAGAGCTATCCTGGATTTCCTGACCCAGGACAGGATAAGCAGAATGGAGTTGCCAATTTCATTCCCCCTCAGGGTCCTGGACAATAGAAGATCAGGAGTTCTGGAAGAGTTTTTTGATGATCTGCTGGACGGGAATTTCCATTCTTACAATGAGGCCCTCACCCGAGCCGGTTCTGTCGGCCTCGAGATATCCTCCCCCTATAAAGTGGCCGTTGTGGACCCGGATATCGGGGATGCCGGGAACAGGGATGTCTCCCATGATCTGATGATGGAAACCAGGCAACTTATCATGACACACCCCCTTGCCCCCAAGAACATTCACAGCCGCCTGAAGGGGAACCATATTGTTCTCGTCTACCTGGCTGCAAATACCAAAACCGAGGAACAAACGCTATTCCGGAATGTCGCAAGCAACGTTGCCGAAGGGGTGGACCGGGGAGGGTTCTTCGTCGGGGTAGGGAAAACGACCAAAAACTGGCGTGAGTTCAAGGACAGTTATTCCCAGGCAATAACTGCTCTTGAGATAGGAAAAAGGCTTTTCCCTTCAGGGAAAGTGGCCCATTATGAGGATCTGGGGCTTTATCGTCTCCTTTGCCAGATAAAGGATCGAAATATCCTCAGGGAATTCATGAATGAGACCGTCATGCCCCTGTTCGAATACGATTCAAGACACAAGGGGGTACTTTGCGGAACCCTTAAGGTTTTCCTCGAAAGCGGGAATCAGCAGGAAACCGCCGACAAGCTTATCATCCACAGGCAGACATTGGGCTACCGGCTTAGGAAGATAGCAGAAATAGTCAGGAAAGACCTGAACTCTCCCAAGGACCGTTTCGACCTTTACGTGGGATTGCTGATAATGGATATTTTCGATCCCGATAACCTTTAGTTTCTTCCAATGGTCCCAAAAAACAAGGCACGGGGGCAACCGACCCGGCCGTGCCTTGACCTGGCAGGGTTTAACTCAGTCATGATGACCCCCGTGATGGCCGCCGCCCATGGTCAGGGCGTGGATACTCTCGACGTAGTGGACGAAAGAGATATACGCCTCCACGTACTCCCTCCCCTTTGCAGGTGAATCTTCGGCAGTAACCTTTTTTTCAAGGGCCTGATGAAACCTTTCCTCAACAGCCTTTCGTACATGGTTCGAGATCCTTTCGGCCAGTTCAGAGACATCGCCGGTCTCCAGGGCTGTGTCTGCCTTTCCGACAACCGGGGGGACAATGCTCCCGGGCTTTAGTCCTTCATAGGGGGCGCCCTCACCGGCCCGATGGATCCTTACAAGGGTTTCAAAGAAGGACATGTCGGCGAGTTCCCCGGCATCGGGTCCGAGGGAGCGGACCTTCAGTGCAAGTTCAAAGGCCTTTTGTACCTCATGCTCGTCCTCTTCCCTGATCCATTTAAGGACCGGTGCAACGTCCCCTTTCTCCAGGGCCTGTCTGGCTGTCTTTATCACGGGGCCCTCCAGGGTATCGCAATGTGCTGCAGCCTTTGTTGCAGCCAAAAAGGTAAACATTGCCGCTGCCGATAGAAGGGTCAATCCGTAAGTCATGACCATCAGCTCCTTCTCTCAGTGTCAGGATGAAAGGCCCATTACAGGGCAGATTCTTGAAATCCCGGATGACAGGCCAAGTATATCTTTCTCCGTCGGTTTGCTCAATTGGAGCCTTCCTGTGAAATGCCTTATCATAGTAAGTAACAAGGCGTAATACTTTGCAGAAACTTATTTTCCTGAGAAAAGGGGGAAATGGAATGCGAAGAAGGGACAGAGAGATCACCGACATTTCCGTCATGGAGTCTATCATCAGAGATTCCTCGGTATGCAGGATGGGACTGTGTGACGGAGACAGGCCCTACGTGGTTCCCATGAACTTCGGTTATCGAGACGGAAAGGTATACATGCATTCGGCACTGGAAGGTAAAAAACTGGACATCATCAGGAAAAATCCCGATGTCTGCCTGGAGTTCGAAACGGATCTGGAAATAGTCCGGGCGGAAGAGGCATGCAGCTTTTCAATGAAGTACAGGAGCGTCATCGCCAGGGGCAGGGCATCCATCCAGGAGGAATCGGCTGATAAGGCCTACGGACTGAACGTTATCATGGAGCACTATACTGGAAAGGAGTTCGAATTCCCTGTTCAGGCCCTTCAAAAGATCGTGGTCATAACTGTTGACATCGAGGAAATGACCGGAAAACAGCATTTATAAGGAGAACGGGAGAGTCTGGAGAGTGCCGGGAACGGACGAAGCGCAAGGGGAAAAGACGGATCTATGATGTTGAAGGCAAAATTAATCGATTTTTTTCATCATCTCTTTTCTTGTGCAAAGTAATGAGGGAATGTAGAATATCCGGAAGCCTCAAATCTTCTCAAACAGGATCGGGAGATGGTCAGTTTGCCGTCAGGAAATAGCCGTCATCGAAATGACCCGACAAGAAAAAGGAAGATTTTCTTGAGTTTCAGAAAGATCATGCCGGCGGGGTTTATGGTTTTAGTGGCCATTGTTCTGGTCCTTGTTTTTTCTTCCCTTCCCGTCTTGCCCTCCTTTGCCGGGACGACCGTCAAAGTCGGTATTTACGAGAACAAGCCCAAGGTCTTTACCGATGATCCCGGCAGACCCGCCGGGATCTTTGTGGATATTATCGAAGCAGTCGCGGCTTCGGAGGGCTGGCAGATAGAGTATGTGCGTGGTACCTGGAGCGAGGGGCTCGACCGTCTCGCCGCAGGTGAGATCGACCTTATGCCCGATGTGGCTTATACCGCGGAGAGGGAGAAGAGGTTCTCGTTCCATTCAGAGCCAGTCCTGTCGGACTGGTTCCAGGTGTATGCCATAAAAGGGAGTGGAATAACCTCTATCCTGGATCTTGACGGCAAGAGGGTGTCAGTTCTGGAGCGGTCGATACAGGAGGAGGCTTTTGGCAGGCTTGTCGAAGGGTTCGACCTGGATGTCGATACGGTACCGTTCCCCGATTACGCCTCGGCCTTTCTGTCTGTTCGGGAGGGCAAGGTCGATGCGGTCATCACCAACCGCTTCTACGGTGTCATGCACCTTGGCAATTCCGGTCTCGAGGACACGGCTGTAATCTTCAACCCGACTCGGCTATTCTTTGCTGCATCAAAAGGGGTATCCCCATCGTTCCTTGCTACACTGGATGATCGCCTGGCAGAGATGAAGCGCGAACCCGGTTCGGCCTATTTTCAATCGCTGAAGAGATGGACATCCGAGACCTACCAGAGACAGTTCCCGGTCTGGATGAAGGTCTTTGCAGCGGCGTTGGCGGCTGTGGCAGTAATAGGTGTTGCCGGGACGCTGGTTTTCAGACACCAGGTCCGGGTCCGCTCCCGGGAGCTTGTAAGAAGCATGGAGGCCAGGGTCGCCGCCGAGACGGCGGACCATATGAAGTCGGCCTTTCTTGCTACCATGTCACATGAGCTCAGGACCCCCCTTAACTCGATCATAGGTTTCACCGGGATCCTCATTCAGGGCCTTGCGGGTCCCCTCAACGCGGAACAGAAAAAGCAGTTGACAATGGTTCAGGGAAGCGCCAGGCACCTCCTGGCACTAATAAACGATGTTCTCGATGTTTCAAAGATCGAGGCGGGGAGGCTTGTGCTGGAGAAGGAGCTCTTCTCGCCGGTGGATTCGGCTGGCGAGGTGATAGAGAGAGTCAGACCTCTCGCAGAGAAGAAGGGCATCTTCCTGCGTCACGAAGCAGCGCAGGAGGGGTACGAGATCCTGGGTGACAGAAGACGTTTCGACCAGATACTGCTCAATCTTCTGAACAATGCCGTAAAATTCACCGCCAGCGGCGGAGTTACAGTCAAAAGCAGCGTTGACGACAGAGGGTTTTTGTTTTCCGTGGCCGATACGGGGATCGGCATAGAGGCAAAGGACCTGGAACAGATCTTTGAACCCTTCAAACAGCTGGATACGGGAAAGACAAGGCAATACGAGGGAACAGGTCTCGGGTTGTCCATCAGCAGAAAACTGGCGGAGGCGATGGGGGGATCCCTGGGCGCCGAAAGCCGGCCGGGAGAGGGGAGCATTTTCACGCTCCGCCTCCCTTTGAAGAGGAGTGAGGAAGAATGACCCGGGTCCTTATCATCGAGGACAACCATCAGAATCTTTACCTAATGAAGTTCCTGCTGGAAAGATCCGATATGGAAGTCATATCGGCCACCGACGGCTATGAGGGGATCAGGAAGGCCCTTCTGGAGAGGCCCGACTTGATCCTGCTGGACATCCAGCTCCCCCTGCTCGATGGTTACGGTGTCGCCAGGGAACTAACGAAGCATGAAGAGCTCGCGTTGGTACCCATAATCGCCGTCACTTCTTACGCCATGCCCGATGACAGGGAAAAATGCCTCGCCGCGGGAGCGACGGGTTATATTGAGAAACCTATCGACCCTGAACGGTTCGTCAGCCAGATAATGAGCTTCCTGCCCGAAGGGAAGGTGCCGTCATGAAGGTCCTTGTAGTTGATGACCGTGAAGACAACCTCTATCTGCTGGAAAGTCTTCTGGGCGGGAACGGTTTTGAAACAGATACGGCAAGGGAGGGACAAGAGGCCCTGGAAAAGGCGAGGAGAACCCCACCGGGACTAGTGATCAGCAACATCCTCATGCCCGGCATGGACGGGTTTGCGCTCTGCAGGGAGTGGAAAAAGGACCCGATCTTGGAAAAGATACCTTTTGTCTTCTATACCTCCACCTACACCGACCCCCGGGACGAGCAGCTTGCCCTGGACATGGGAGCTGACCGTTTCATACTTAAACCCGCAGAACCCGTGGATTTCATGAAGGTCATCAGAGATGTTCTGGCCCAATACGAGCACAATAACGGGATCCCTGCAAAAAAACCTATTGAGCCCGAGACAGTGGTATTGAAAGAGTACAACGAGGCACTGGTAAGAAAACTGGAGGATAAACTTGCCGACATAGAGTTACTGAATCAATCCCTGGATGAAAAAGACAAGAGACTCCTGCATATCAACAGGGTCCTCAGGGGGATCCGCGCGGTCAACCAGCTGATCGTCAAGGAGAGGGATAGAGACACCCTCACTCCGGAAGCATGCAGGAGGATAGTCGAAGGGAGCGGTTACGACGGGGCATGGATCATGCTGACCGGTCCCGGAAATGAACGGCTCAAATTTTCACAGGCAGGTTTCGAAGAAGAATCTTTCGAAAGTAGGACAGATCTGTTTTGTAAAGACGATCTTCCCCCCTGCTGTCGGAAATCCCTTGATGCGAAGGGACTGATCATCTCTCCGGCAGGATCGGACATTCACGAGGGCTGCCCCATGATATCCTTGTGTGGAATGGCCACATCCATGACGGCCCCCCTGACGCAAGAAGGTAAACTGTACGGGTTTCTCCTGGTTCTGCTCCCCCGGGATATAACAGCTGATGAAGAGGAAGTATCCCTCCTGAGTGAAATGGCCGGTGACCTGGCCTACAGTCTTGACAACATCTCAATGGCTGAAGCCAGGCAGAGATCGGACGCTACCCTGCGGGCGACCTTCGATTCGGCCATCGACGGCATAATTCTTTACGATCCTGACGCCGACAGGCTTGTCCGCTTCAACAGGGCGATCAGCAAGATGCTTGGTTACTCTCCCGAGGAGATGGAAGGCCTGAAAATGGAGAACATGCACCCTGCGGAAGACCTTCCCGGAATAATGGAAGACCTTAAAAACCAGATAAGCGGAGTAACGCCCCTTGCCGTTAATATTCCTATGAAGAGAAAGGATGGATCGATCTTTTATGCCGATGTAAACTCAAGTCCACTGGTCATTGACGGCAGGCTCCATGTCCTGGGGATCTTCAGGGATGTTTCCGGCATAAGGGATCTGAAGAAAAAAGAGAGGGACGCCATAGAGAGGCTGCGGAGAGCTCTTGCGACGACCATCCACGTTCTCTCCCAGATACTGGAGAGAAGGGACCCTTATACCGCGGGTCACCAGAGAAGAGTGGCCGCCCTTGCAGGGGAGATAGCCCGGGAAATGGGTTTTGACCAGGAGCGAATTGACGGAATCATCATGACCGGGCAGGTCCATGACATTGGCAAGATCTCCGTTCCTGCGGAGATACTGAGCAAGCCGGGCAAGATCTCTGAGATGGAACTTCGAATGATAAGAGAACACCCTATTCACGGGAGAGACATCCTGAAAGATGTCGACTCTCCCCTTCCTCTGTCTGATATCGTGTATCAGCACCACGAACGTCTGGACGGGTCCGGATATCCCAGGGGGATCAAGGGGGAGGAGATCCTCCTTGAAGCCCGCATTATCGCCGTAGCGGATGTGGTGGAGGCAATGGCAAGCCACAGGCCCTACAGGCCCTCCCACGGGATCGACGTTGCTCTTGATGAGATAGAAAGGAACCGGGGGGTCCTTTATGACGAAAAGGTAGTCGATGCTTGCGTTGAACTGTTCCGGCACAAGGGGTATGTTCTTCCTGACTGATCTGCCTCGAGGAAGAGACAGGAAAGCTTTCCTTGTGTTAAAAGAAGGTGGAAGGTCCCCTCATCTCTGGTTATCAGGGTTTTTGCTGTGAGAGGCGCAGATCAGCGACATGTAAGTTCAGGGGGCAAGTTTCCGGATCTAATTTAATCAGAAATCCACGGCTTCGGGATATACTGTCTCCCAGGACAGGAAGCGACATCGATTTCGAGGCCGGAAAGAATCTCCTTCCTGAACTGGAAGAGCTGGACAAACGTCTGGAAGGGGTCCAGGGGGCTTTAGTGAAAGGAGTCTTGTATGAGCATAAACAGGTTTAAAGGTTCCAGAAAAAGACTAAAAGATATTCCTCATGCCCTCTCCTGTCTTGAGGAGATAGAGTCGGCTGTTCAGGGGAAGACCCTTTTCACTGCCCTGGATTTTGACGGCACACTCGCTCCGCTTAATAACGACCCCGAAGCCGTCGAGATCTCAGCCGAGATGAAAAAAAGGGTGAAGAATCTTGCCCTCAGATGCCATGTCGCCATTATGACCGGAAGGGACCTTGACGACATCAGAGAAAGGGTCGGCCTTGAAGAGCTTTTCTACTCCGGGAGCCACGGTTTCGAGATAGCCGGTCCCCGGGAAAGCGGTCTTTTCTTTGAAGCAGGGAAAGAGTTCCTCCCCGTGTTGAATAAGGCAGAGGAACTTCTGCCCGGTATCATCGGAGATATACCCGGAGTATTGATCCAGAGGAAGAGGTTCTCGATATCCATCCATTACAGGATGGTCGAAAGGGAACGTATCAGGGAGCTTATTGAAAAAGCCGGACGTGCCGTGAAAAGTATCGGAGGACTCGTGGCAAGAAATGACAAGAAGGCGTTAGAAATTCTCCCTGGCATGACCTGGAACAAGGGAAGCGCTCTTCTCTGGATCCTTGAGGCTGCAGGCATGACGGATCAAGACTCGTTCGCAATATCCATGGGTGACGATGTAACTGACGAGGACATGCACAAGGCAGTCAAGGGACGTGGTGCCGGGATAATAGTTACGGGGACCGAACCCCACCTTTCAAGCTTTGCGGACTACAGGCTCGGAAGCATAGCCGAGGCCGGAAGGTTCATCGAGATCCTCGAAAGGATAGCCGGCAATATCTCTCAGAACTGAAATCGTTATCTAAAGGAAACTGCTGTTCTGTCATTTAACGCATGAAATTTTTACTCTCCGTCCCATCGGCACGGTCTCTGTGACCCTGAGCCCCGCGTCATTGGCGATGGAGCGTATCTTCTCCTCCGGGATACCGTGGAATGAAGAAACGGGCTCCATCAGGCAGAGCCGCCCTCCCGGTGCAAGGAGACAAGAAAGGGTATCCATTGTGCTCTGCCGTTTTCCGGGCGCTATGTCGTGAAGGACGTGAATGAACGTTACCAGGTCGAAACTCTCCGGCTCCAGCCCCAATGAACGGATGTCACCTTTCATGATCCTGGCGTTCGAATGACCCTTTAGCCTTGTCATGGCCCTCTCAGTCATGTAGGAGGAAGTATCCACGCCGACCACTGTCCCCCCTTTGTCCAGGGCTTTTGCCAGGTAAACTGTGAGTACTCCGTTACCGCACCCGAACTCCAGGACCCGTTCGCTCCCCTCAAGTTCCAGCCCTTCGACGAAAGGGGAGTATAGCCTTGGACCCGAAATTAAAGGGTGGATAACTGAAAGGCAAAAACGGAAAAGAAACCCCGGTTTTTCGAAGTCACGCTGTTCGAATTTTTCTTTTGATGAATTATCTGTCATGGTCCCACCCCCGGATAACATTGATCACCCTCAACCAAAATAATGATAATAATTATCATTCTGGTCAACACCCAGGCCGCTGAGAACAGTCGCTGCATGGGGATCATTCATGCAGGATGACCTTTTCCTCTCCAAATGGCTAGATCAGGAATTGCCATCGGGGAAAAGTTTACTTTTCAGGCCAAAATCACGGGATCACCGGGTTGGACCTTTCCTCCCTTTTCCACCCTCAAGAAGTACCCCTTTTCAGGCAGGAGGCACCAGCCCCTGTAATCGTAGGAGTGAGGCTCTCCAGGCTTTTTCCCTTTTTCCACGACGATCAGAATTACACTCTCTCCTATTTTCATGGTCTGTCCTGGAGAAAGGTCTTCCGGAAGTCCGGCTATAACAAGATTTTCTGCCAGGGATCCCGGGGGAAAGGGGAAACCGGCACTGTTTTCAGCCCGGGAGATGTCCTCTGACCTCAGAAGGCTTATCTGTCTTTCTCCCATCCCGAAATGCCCGTCACCATTTATTCCCTTCCCCTTGACGAAGTGAGCAGCTTCCATTTCTGTTTTCGGCTTCTGCCGGTCCTTGCCTGCGCAGACGGCGATCACTTTAGGCATGAAGATTCTCCTTCCAGGATCTGTTGTTCCAGAACACGATCATAGGCAATAATACTCCCGGGAGATAGGATCTAGCGGGGAGGGTCTGCTGATGAGAAGGTCCGCTGTAGCTATTGTATTGTTGTCACTCGTGATATTCATGGTCTTTTGTGATGCAGGAGCTGGCGAAGCGCCGGAAGACACTCTTTTCACCTATGACTTTTCCGGTCTGGTTTTCGAAGTACGGTTCATAGAGGGTGCAGTGATCCTCTATCTTCCCGATGGCCCTCTGACGCTACCCCAGGGGATATCTGCGTCAGGGGCAAGATACACTGACGGGTCGACCACCTTCTGGATCAAGGGTGACGACGCCCACCTGGAGATCAACGGATCTTTGGTCGGGAAGAAAACAGATGTACCGCAGCAGTAAATCGTCACTTTTACCTGTTGGCCATCGGATGCTCTCCGGACGAGGCAGACAGGCCTGAGATACCGGGTCTTTGGCTTTCCGTGTCATTTTCCTCAGGGCTCGTTTTTCTTCAAGATCACCATTACGATATCGCTCCCGGAAGAATAGGGGGAGCCTTCTTCATCCAGGAGCCCCAGGGAGGAAGCCTCCTTTTCCAGGATCTTTCTCGTTCCAGGTGCCACTCCGTTACCATTCCCGACCCTGGCGGATATGAATACCGAGGGGGACCAGTCAGGGCTAATGATCCCGTAAGCGATGGCCCTCTCATTCAAACCCTCGCCGACGGGATCTCTCCCCAGATAGTTAAGCAGGTCCCCGTAATCGATCTCGCTAGGCCATCTCCCTCTCTCGGAGAAGAATACCGCGGAAGCACTCCTGAGGGTCATCAGGTCGGCCACTATCCTTGCGGCTACAGCCTTGCTTCTGGCGTCGCCATAGACAGCGAACAGGCTGCCTGAAAGGATGCCTATGATCAGGATCGTTATCAGAAGTTCAGTAAGTGTGAAGCCCTTTTCCCCTCTTGTCATGGAAGGATCCCCTGGAATTGTTGAATTTTTGCACCCTGGGAGGATATTAACGTGCCGGGAGGGTTTTGTCATCCCGGGGACTCTGCTCTGCTATAATTATTTGCCTTGGGGGAGACCGGACCTTCAGATCTTCCAGTGAATAATGGAGGTGTAGGGATGATCAGGCTGAAGACAAGCGAGGGCGACATCCTGCTAGAGATGTTCGAGGAAAAGGCCCCGAAGACGGTAGAGAATTTCCTTAACTATGTCAAGACCGGACACTATGACGGGACCATCTTTCATCGGGTGATCGACGGATTTATGATCCAGGGGGGCGGTTTTGACGAGACGATGAGTCAGAAAGCAACAGAAGAGCCTGTTGAGAACGAGGCCTCTAACGGGCTAAGGAACGAAGCCTACACTATTGCCATGGCCAGGACCCAGGACCCGCACTCTGCTACGACCCAGTTCTTCATCAATGTGAAGGACAACCACTTTCTGAACTTCACATCACCTGATGTCAGGGGGTGGGGTTATACCGTGTTCGGGAAAGTGATCGAAGGACATGATGTGGTCGACAGGATCAGGTCTGTCGAGACCTGCAGTCGTGCCGGTCTCGACGACGTCCCCGTTGAACCCGTAACAATAATCAAGGCTATTGTGGAGAAGGAAGAAGAAAGATGAAGATCAGCCCCTTCCCGGAAGTGGACTCGATCCTCAGGCAGGCCGGTCTATGCGATTGTCTATGGGTGGCCCCATCGTCCATGACAGTTTCCCAGTGGGTGAGGATGAAGTGCATGTTCGGGTGTCCGGATTACGGAAAGAACGCCTCCTGCCCTCCCCATGTCCCCTCCGTGCAGGAATGCAGGGAGCTGCTGGGTGAGTATTCCCATGCTGTTCTGATCCACCTGGTCTGTGATGTACACTCTGAAGAGAGAGGATCGTGGTGCGCAAGTTACCAGAAGTTGCTTGTGGAGGCGGAGAGGCAGGTCTTCCTGGCGGGACATGAAAAGGCTTTCCTTCTCTCCTTCGACAACTGCAACCTCTGCGGAGAGTGCACAGCCGATCCCAGGGACTGCAGGCTCCCCTACATGAGGAGACCGACCATGGAGGCCTTCGCAATAGACGTCTACTCCAGTGTGAGAAGGCTGGGGTACTCCATATCGATCAAGAAGGACAGGGAGGAGAAGCCCGACCGTTTCGCCCTTCTGCTGGTGGAATAGGGTTATCTGATGGCTGACTCCAGTCATGCATCGATCATTGCGGCAGAACTCGGGATAAGCGAGGAGAAGGTCCTTGATACGGGCGCCCTTTTGCAGGAAGGGTGTTCGGTGCCCTTCATTGCCCGTTATCGCAAGGAGGCTACCGGCTCACTGGACGAGGTGGCGGTACTCGCCATAAGGGACAGATTTGCACAGCTGGAGGAGTTGGACAGGAGAAAGGCTGCCGTGATCAGATCCCTGAGGGAGAGGGACCTTCTCACAGAGGAACTCGAGAGAGCTGTTGCAGTAGCTCCGAACATGACAGCCCTGGAGGATATCTATCTCCCCTTCCGTCCGAAGAGAAGGACCAGGGCGTCCATCGCGCTGGGAAAGGGGCTGAAGGGTCTGGCAGACGCCCTCGTGGATGCCGCCGCGGGAGAGAGAACTGACCTTGATCCCCTCTCAGAGGCAGCCAGGTATATTGACGGAGGCAAGGGCGTGAAGTCGGCAGATGATGCCCTTGCGGGAGCAAGGGATATAATTGCAGAGAGGGCCAGCGAGGACAGAAGGGTCAGGGTCGCACTCAGGGCAGTCTTTGCTCGCAACGGAAGGCTATCGTCGAAGGTTGTCAGGGGCAGGGAAGAGGAAGGTCTGAAGTACAGAGACTACTTCGATCTCGAAGAGCCAGCCAGATCCACTCCCTCACACAGGATCCTGGCCGTCTTCCGAGGGGAGAGAGAGGGCTTTCTCACCGTATCGGCAAGGCCGCCCTCTGAACTTGCCTTCCTGGAGATGGAGAGGGTGTTCATCAAGGCCGAAGGTCGGGCAGCCGATGAAGTCAGAAAGGCCATCAGGGATGGCTACGTGCGGCTCGCGGGACCCTCAATGGAGACTGAGCTAAAGAATGCCCTGAAGGTAAGGGCAGACCGGGAGGCCATAGGGGTCTTCTCCTCCAACGCAAGGGAGGTCCTGATGGCTCCCCCGCTCGGAGCCTTTCCTGTGATGGCCATCGACCCGGGTATACGGACCGGGTGCAAGCTGGTGATCCTCGATGCCAGGGGGCGGCTAGTTCTTGATGATGTGATATTCCCCTTTTCGGGCAGGAAGGCCGAGGAGGAGGCCAGGAGAAAGGTATGCCGCATTCTCGAAAAACACCCGGTAAAAGCAGTCGCGGTGGGTAATGGAACTGCGGGAAGGGAGACCATGGCCTTCCTGCAGGGGATGGAACTTCCGGGCAATCCCAGGGCGATCCTTGTGAACGAAAGCGGTGCCTCGATCTACTCGGCTTCGAAAACCGCTCGGGAGGAGTTCCCTGACAGGGACGTAACAGTCAGGGGATCCGTATCGATAGGGAGGCGTCTCCAGGATCCTCTGGCCGAGCTGGTAAAGATCGATCCCAAATCCATCGGCGTCGGTCAGTACCAGCACGATGTGGACCAGAAGAAGCTGACGCAGTCACTGGAGGATGTGGTTGTCTCCTGTGTGAACGCCGTAGGGGTGGAACTGAACACCGCGAGCCCTCACCTCCTGTCCTACGTATCAGGTCTTGGACCCGGCCTGGCGGCTAACATTGTCGCATGGAGAGGATCCATGGGGCCTTTCAGATCGAGAGCACAGCTGCGCGAGGTGTCGCGTCTCGGCCCCAGAGCCTTTGAACAGTCCGCGGGGTTCCTAAGGATCAGAGGGAGCGTGAACCCTCTCGACGCAAGCGCTGTACACCCTGATCATTACGTTATTGTCGAGCGGATGGCCTCCGACCTGGGGTGTTCCGTCGAGGATCTCCTTGAGAACGAGAGCATGAGAGAGAGGATAAATGTTACTCATTATGTCTGTGAAAAGGCGGGCATACCTACCCTGAGAGATATCATGTCCGAATTGGCCAAGCCTGGCCGGGACCCCAGGAAGAATTTTGAAAGCGTGGAGTTCTCTCCTTCCGTACATGGGATAGAGGACCTGAACCCGGGGATGGAGCTTACAGGAGTGGTCTCCAACGTGACCGCCTTTGGCGTCTTCGTGGATGTGGGTGTCCACCAGGACGGGCTGGTACATGTCAGTCAGATGTCTGATCGTTTCGTGAAAAAACCGTCGGACCTGGTAAAGGCAGGGCAGAAAGTCCGGGTCTCTGTACTGGAGGTAGACCTGCAGCGTAGAAGGATATCCCTGGCCATGAAAGGCGTCCGCCAGGACCCTTCCTGACGTTCTTTAAAAAGTGGCTTAATGTTCCTTAACATTTCTCAACCTCACCTTCAGTCTCCCGATAGTAAACTTCTGGAAATCATGAATGGATCGGGTGAAGTCCAATGCTGACGATGAAAAGGTTCCTCCAGTCAATCTGCTTTCTGATCCTGTTCTCTCTCGGCGCTGCCGCATACGCTTCAGGTGCACCGCCGGGTTCGATCGTCCTCACCCTGGAGGATTGCATCAATACGGCGATCTCAGGTCATCCCGACCTGGCAGCAGGGAGGTCGGATCTCGAAGCCTCCGAGGCCAGAGTTGGGCAGGCCCAGTCGAGTCGTTACCCTTCCCTGGGATTTTCCACGGGTTTTTCTGAAAGGTCCTCCGGTGGGACTGGACCGTCGGAAGGTTCCTGGTCGAACGGTATCACGCTGTCACAGCTGGTCACCGACTGGGGCAGGACGCACGCGACGGTCAGAAGGAGCCTGCTGGATGTTGACAGCAGAACCCTGGCCCTTGAGGCGAAGCAGTCTGACGTGGTGTTCGAGGTCACGAGAGCCTATTTCCAGCTTCTTAGATCCGTGAAGGACCTGGAGGTCGCCGAGGAGACCCTGGCGTTGAACGAGGTCAGGCTGGAGCAGGCAGAAGCCTTTTTCAAGGTCGGGAAGGTTTCAAAGTACGATGTGACTGCCGCCCAGGTTTCCAAAAGCAATGCAGACCTCGCGCTGATACGTGCACGCACCTCCAGGAAGGAAGCCATGACCGCTCTGAAGGCAGCTATGGGCCAGGCGGGAGCCCCTGACTTCAGGGTCGTCGATGTGGAAGGTCACGAAACAGACGTCAGGGACGACGATGTTCCCTCCCTTGATGAGGCGATAGGCATCGCCCTTGAGAACAGGCCCGACCTCCTGGCTTACCAGGTAGCCCTTCGGTCCGCCGAGACCTCCGTTACCCTTGCCAGACTGGATAACGTCCCCCAGCTTCATCTTTCAGGGAACTACGGGTGGGGGAATTCCGGTTTCTGGGGCGGTGACAGCTGGAGGGCGGGGCTGACCCTTTCTTTTTCCCTCTATGATGGAGGACTGCAGAGAGAGAAGACAAGAGAAGCCATGGCCGGCCTGGATGGGGCCGAGGCCAGACTGGAGGCTTACAGGCAGATCGTGGTCAGCGACGTTACCCAGGCTGTTCTGGCAGCCTCAGACGCTTCTGAGGCCGTCTCGGCAGCCTCAGAGGGGCTGCGGATGGCAACAGAGAACCTTGAGATCGCAACCGGGAGGTACAGGGTAGGCGTAGGATCACCACTGGAGGTCTCTGATGCCACCAGAAATTACACCGAGGCCAAAGCTGCCTGGTATGCGGCTTTATACGATCGACTTACGGCCCGGGCGGCCCTGAAGAAGGCCATGGGAGTGACAGCAAGATGAAGAAGAACAGGAAGTTCCTGGCAGCTTTTCTTGTTTTTGTGGCAGCGGCCGGTATCTGGTACTACCGGTCACGTTCTTCTGACGTGCCCGTTGTCCAGACCACCACCGTCGTTCGGGGAGGTATCGTCAAGACCGTTTCTGCGACGGGATCCCTGAATGCGGTCAACACTGTGAACGTTGGAGCCCAGGTATCGGGAACGATCAGGAAGATACACGTGAATTACAACTCCCTGGTCCAGAAAGGGGATCTTCTTGCAGAGATAGACCCCTCTCTTCTGGAGGCCAACATCAGGCAGTCAGAGGCCAGCGTACTCTCCGCCCTGGCCTCCCTCCAGGAGGCAAGGGCAAACCTGGCCGAGGCAAAAAATAACCTGGAACGGAACAGAGAGCTTTTCTCCAGGGGTTATATAGCGGCGATGGAGCTGGATCAGTCACAGACAGCCTACGAGACAGCACTTTCCCGAACCAGAAGCTCTGAAGCATCCCTTTCCCATGCCAGGGCAGACCTCGATTACAGGAAGATCAACCTGGGGCACACCAGGATAGTATCCCCCATCGACGGGGTGATCATTAACCGGGAGGTCGATGAAGGGCAGACGGTCAACGCAAGCCAATCGGCCCCGACGCTCTTCACAATCGCCGAGGATCTGTCCAGGATGCAGGTCGAAGCCAACATTGACGAGGCCGATATTGGCCTGATCAGGCAGGGTCAACCTGTACAGTTCACCGTTGACGCTTTCCCTGATGAGTCTTTCGTGGGTTCCGTCAAGGAGGTCCGACTTGCGGCCGCAACAACCGACAACGTGGTGACCTACACGGTCATCATTTCTGTGGAGAACGAGAAGAAGATCCTGATGCCGGGCATGACCGCCAACGTATCAGTAATAGTGGAGAAGAAGGATAACATACTGAAAGTCGCCAGTTCCGCCCTGAGATTTCGGCCTTCAGCGGATTCCGGCGGATCACAGTTCAGGGGGACGGCCCTCTGGACCCTTGAGAAGGGTGAACTGGTTCCCCATCTTGTCAAGACGGGGATCTACGACGGAATGTTCACCGAAGTTGAGGGGGAGGGGCTGGTCGAGGGCATGGAGGTTGTCACCTATATATCCAGCGCCTCGGAAGGAAGGTCATCCAGCGCTTTCGGGTTCGGAGGCCGGCCCAGGTGACGGGGTGACGGAAGATGACGATGAACGGAATAGTCAGGGTTGAAAGCATCACCAAGATATACAGCCTGGGCGATGTCAAGGTTGAAGCCTTGCGGAAGGTCAGTTTCTCGGTAGAGGCCGGAGAATTCCTCTCCATCATGGGAGCTTCAGGTTCAGGAAAGTCGACAATGATGAACATCCTGGGGTGCCTTGATACGCCGACTGGGGGACAGTATTTCCTTGAAGGGCATAACGTCAGTCGCCTGTCGGGGGACGAACTTGCGGACATTCGCAAGCACAAGATCGGTTTTGTCTTCCAGGGTTTCAACCTTCTCCCCCGGATGACGGCCCTGGAGAATGTAAAGCTTCCCATGCTCTACAACGGAGTACACCCCTCCATGAGGGACAGGAAGGCCATGGATGCCCTTGAAATGGTGGGATTGGGTGACAGGGCTAACCACCAACCCCAGCAGCTCTCGGGGGGGCAGCAGCAGAGAGTGGCCATAGCACGTGCCCTTGTTAACGACGCCCCGATCATCCTGGCCGATGAGCCGACGGGGAACCTGGACAGCAGGACCAGCAAGGACATCATGGATCTTTTCACGGATCTTAACAGGGAGTACGGAAGGACCATAATACAGGTCACACACGAGGCAGAAATGGCCTCCTACGGCAAGAGGGTCATCACTTTCCGGGACGGAATGGTGCTGAAGGACGAAAGGACGGAACGTCCATGATCTCGCTTTGGGAAACGTCAAGGATATCCTTCAGGGCCCTGACGGCCAACAAGATGCGCTCTGCACTGACCATGCTCGGGATAATAATCGGTGTTATGGCGGTCATCATGATGTTCGCCATCGGCTCCGGCGCAAACAGGGAGATCTCCGACAGGTTTTCCAGCATGGGGAGCAACATGCTTACAGTGAGACCCGGGGCAAGCCAGGGCCCCGGAGGGATCCGTAGCGGGACGGTGAACACCCTTACGGTGGATGATGCCAGGGCCATATCGGAGGAGTGCATGGCCGTGGCATACGCTGCCCCCGTCTACGGGGGCAGCGCCCAGGTCGTCTACGGCAACCAGAATTGGTCCACATCAGTCACAGGTACCACGCCAGAATACCTCTTCGTCCAGGACTGGACCGTTGGATCGGGTATCGTATTCACCGAGCAGGACGTCAGGAGCGCGACCAAGGTCAGCGTTATCGGAAAGACGATAGTGGATAACCTCTTCGGGGGGGAGGACCCCATAGGGAAGACCATCAGGATAAGGAACGTCCCGGTGGTTGTGGTTGGGGTCCTGGGAGAGATAGGGACCAACCCCATGGGCAGGGATCAGGACGATATAATCCTTGTGCCTGTGACGACAGCCCAGAGAAGGCTTTTCAGTTCTTCCAGGTCCGGGTCGGTCTCAACCATTATGGTAAAGGCCCGAAGCTCTGAACTGCTCAATGCGGCTCAGGACCAGGTAGAGTCGCTCCTGAGAATGAGACACCGCGTCCGTAAAGGGGAAGAGGACGATTTCTCCGTAAGGAACATGGCACAGATGGTGGAGAACGCCAAGGCTGCAACAAGAACGATGACCATGCTTCTCACGGCAGTGGCGGGAGTCTCCCTTCTCGTGGGCGGGATAGGGATAATGAACATCATGCTGGTATCCGTCACCGAGAGGACCCGGGAGATAGGCATCAGAATGGCTCTCGGGGCGAAGACAATAGATATAAGGCTTCAGTTCCTGGTCGAGGCTTTGATGCTATCCCTGTTGGGGGGGACGACGGGGATCCTTCTCGGGGTGGCTGGTGCCCTTTCCATATCAAGGGCCTTCGGCTGGGCGGTGGAGGTGTCACTGTTCTCGATCTCCCTGGCTTTCGGTTTTTCTGCCTTCGTAGGGATATTTTTCGGGTACTACCCGGCCTGGAAGGCATCGCTGCTGAATCCAATAGAAGCGCTCCGGTACGAATAAGGCAGCGGGAAGGTTCTCCCCGCTGCCTTTCTTTCCTGAATGATCCGATTCCGACGGTATGAGCCTACCAGGGGCAGTTCGCGTTCTTGAGCCTTATGCTCGGTTCCACGATCTTTCCATCGAGGAGATCGGCCTTCAGGAAGGCTCCCTCAGGGAAACGCCAATGTGCAACGCCGTCCTTGAAGACGAGCCGTACAGGCAAATCTCGCATATTTCCAACCTCGTTCCTTTCTTGATATTGACGTATTATAGCACCTCCGGAAAAGCCAGTCAAACAGACTAACAAGAGTGTTTTTAACATACTTCCAGTTATCCATTGTATGCTTTTACTACCTTGTGATCCCTTGAAAGAATCCAAGGATGGATCCTGTCCAAAAATGCACCCTGTCCGAGGATGGACTTGGTCCAATGGGTGCAAGATCCGTGCCAGACATTATTATCAGTCAGTATAGGCGGACAGGAGTGATGATCAGGTGTTGAAGGAACCTGTTCTGATCAACGTTTTTCAGGGTCTGGGAACAACCTTTCCCTGGCGGAAGAGATAGTTGCGGGACTGCTCCAGGAGGGTATCGCAGCCCAGCTGAGACCCCTTGAGAGGAGTGACCCGGGGGATACCCGTCAGGCCGGGACCATCGGGCTTGCATTCCCTGTTGCGATGTTCTCAACCTACCCCTTTGTCTGGGACTTTGTAGAGAACCTCCCCGACGGGAACAACAAGGATATTTTCATGCTCGACACCCTCGCGGGGTTAAGCGGCGGAATCGTCGGCCCCCTGAAAAAAGCCGTATCCGCCAGGGGGTACTGTCCTACAGGAGCTACGGAGATACGTATGCCTTCGAACTATGCAAGGACCGATCATGAGAAGCCCGAAGACGAGCGTCTGCGCTCTAAAGGACGCGAGAAGGCGGCATCCTTTGCGAAGGATCTTGCTTCGGTAAGGGCTTCGTGGCCGTCGATACCCCTTTTGCCGGACCTTGTCAAAAGGGTGGGCCGTGATCCCCGGAGCGCTGCATAGAGGGCAATACGCAGGAAGTTCCCCATCTCGGTCGACGTCCGGAAGTGCACAAGGTGCGGCTTGTGCTCGAAGGTTTGCCCAGTGAGGAACATTATCCTGGAGGGCTTTCACGGTTTTGGGGATCGCTGTCTTTCCTGCCAGCGATGTGTATCTCTCTGTCCGGAGGAAGCTATTGGGGTACAGGGACGGTCTTTTGTCCCATACCGGGGGCGGACCTCGAAAAGATGCTCGATATGGCTTGCAATGGCCACTAGTTCGGAAGGTCCCGAACCCTGCATCGAACTCTGATGCACCGATCGGTCATGAGTGCTATAATTCCGCCTGTTGGTGTCATTTTTTGATCAGGGATTACAGTGCTGTCTCCTGGGGTTCCCCTTCAGGAAACCGTTTAGGAGTGGCAGATATCAGAGGAGACGAAGGGGGGGAACCTGGCGTGTCTGAAAAATGGAAGGACGAACTTACCGAACAGCTGACAAAAGCGATCCTGTCCCTCGAGACTAGCGAGGAGGTCTACGATTTCCTCGAGGATGTGGCGACCATCGGAGAGATACGGGCTTTGGCCCAGAGGCTGGAAGTGGCCAGAAGGCTCAACGAAGGCGAGACATATCCCGTAATTGCCCAGCAGACCGGTGCCAGTACTGCTACGATCAGTCGGGTGAAAAAGTGCCTCGACTATGGGGCTGACGGTTACAAGTCGGTCCTGGAAAAGATGCAATAGTGCAGGCCGGATAAACAGGCCTTACCGGGACGGGCATCCCGCCTTTGCAGCGGAGTGCCCGTTCTTTGCAAGGGAGTGATCTCAGCCGTGGCAAGTCTCTACAGGTTCTTCGGGTTCGCTCTTCTGGCCATTATGACCTTGATAGTCTGGGCCTACATAGATCACTGCAGGAACAGGAAGAAGGCCACCAGATACGTTACAGAGAAGCTCCAGATGCCTGGGGTGAATTTTGAAATGACGCGGTTCGTGAACATGGCAAGGATCATCAGGAGCGCTTCCGAGAGCCTTTTGCTCGTTTTCTTCCTTAAAGACAGGCATATCGAGATCCCCGGATTCAGGCCGGAAGAAGTGGTGGATATCCCTCCTGACGGTGTTCTGCTTGCGGACCGTGAGAGATCAAGGTCCCTTGTGTATGTGGAAAGAGGTAAAAAGATATTCTTTCTGGATATGAAGGATTTTGTCCCCGGGACGATATGCTATGTGAAAAGAGGAACGGGGGGCGTCAAGTTCGGGGAAAAGGAGATACCCTCAAGCAACCGGGACTGGTTTTTGATCGACAGGACTCGAGGCAGGACCCTCTATCCACCTCTCAGAGAACTTGAGCAGCACCCCGGCGACGGATTCTTCCACCTGCAGGGTATCGCCCCTACTGAAGGTTTTCTGCTGGACGAGGAGGGAGGACTTCTTCTTGTGGACGAGCAGAGAGGTACTTTTGCATTCCGCAAGAGCGGCAGAGATCTGCTCGAGGTCTTCTCATCCGGTGACATTATCTCTGTGGAAACAAACGACGAAGACCCCGACCTTCTCGATTTTGAAGTGGGGAGAAAGAGAAAGACCGTCTTCACTTTCGAGTTCAACGATGCCGGGGAAGCAGCCTACTGGAAAGCTTGGTTCGAAGAGACAAAAAAGGGAAAAACCGGGAGCGGGGAGGATGCCCGGTCGGTCTTCCTGAAACTGCCCCTTCTCAAGGGTATTTGAGTTCCAGCGATCATTTCCCTGGTTTTTTCCCCTTGCGCTGCTTGTGGCGGATGAATATGGCCCTGTTCCCCGACTCGCCCCCGACCGCCCGGGATTCCATCTCGAAAAGCCCAGTTGCCTTGACCAGGGAGCTCAGCTTCCTGAAGCCGTAGTTCCTGGAATCAAAAGAAGGGGACTGGTTGGAAATATGCTGCCCCACGTTCCCGAGGGCGGCCCAGCCGTCCTCGTCTGCAACGGCGTCCACGCTGTTCCGGAGGAGGTTGGCAAGTTTTGTATCTCCCCTGAGCATTTTCGGGGCCTGTTTCTTCTTCGCTGCCAGGTCTTCACCAGCAGTATGCTCCGATCCGTCCTCCGCTGACTCCTTTTCAAGGATCTCCGTGTAAATGAACTTGTCGCAGGCGCTTACAAAGGCGTTGGGAGTGTTCTTCTTGCCGAACCCATAAACGGTGATGCCGCCCTCCCTGATGCGTGTGGCAAGGCGGGTGAAGTCACTGTCGCTGGATACCAGGCAGAAGCCGTTAAAGCGGTTGGAGTAGAGCAGGTCCATGGCGTCAATGATCATGGCGCTATCGGTGGCGTTCTTTCCTACTGTGTAGTGGAACTGCTGGATCGGGTGGATAGCATAAGTCAGGAGGACCTCCTTCCAGCCCTTCAGGTAGGGAGAAGTCCAGTCTCCGTATATTCTTTTTACGCTTGCTATGCCGTACTTGGCAATCTCGGCGAAAAGGTTCTCGATCACCGAGGGGGAAGTATTATCGGCATCGATCAGTACAGCGAGGTTCTGTTGTCTTTCGGGTTCCGGGACCATTTTTCTTCCTCCCTGGTTCATTTTGGCGAGCCAACACGATTATAAGGCATTAGCGACCTCTCATCAGGGAGACTTCGATCTCTCCAAGCACCTTGTCCACAACAACTGCCATAAGAGCAGCCGGAATAGCACCCTGAAGGACCACAGCGGGGTTATGAGAGATCAGCCCCGATATTATCGGGGCACCCAGCCCGCCGGCACCTATAGTCGCTCCAATGGTGGCCGTCCCGACGGAGATCACCGTGGATGTTCTGATCCCTCCCATTATTACCGGTATAGCCACTGGTAGTTCAATCCTGAAAAGGGACTGGAAGGGGCGCATACCCATACCCTTGGCGGCATCGAGCACCTCAGGGGGTACCGACATCAGTCCTGTTACGGTATTGTGCAGCACAGGCATGAGCCCGTAAAGGAAGAGAGCAAAAAGAGCCGGAGTGAAGCCGAAACCGAGGAGGGGCACGGCGAGTGACAGAACCGCAACAGGCGGGAAGGTCTGCCCGATGGAAGCCAGATCATCGATGACGGGGATGAAGTCCCTGCCTCCCTTTCTCGTTACGACAATTCCCCCGGCAACTCCCAGCAGGGTGGATAAAAGTGACGCTAACCCCACAAGAAAGAGGTGCTCCCCCGCCAGTCCCGCCAGGCTCGAACGTTCATAGAGCACCGTTCTCTGGCCGGGGAAAAGGTACCGAAGGGACCGCTCCCAGGCCGGTTCAGCCAGCAGCATGACCAGCAAGGCAACAGCCATGGCTGTTGCAAGGGCCCACCTTGAGAGGAGCTTGCCGGATCTCATGACGCCCCTCCAGGCCTGAGTGCGGCGGACAGCCTCCGGAGCAGCCCGTCCGCCGAGAGGGCAAGAATCACCGTCGGGATGGCACCAAGCAGGATAAGGTCAGGAGCTGCCTCTCCCAGACCCTGGAAGATGAACTGACCCAATCCCCCTGCGCCTATCAGGGCAGCTACAGCGGTGTTCCCGATGGTCTGGACTCCTGAGATCCGGACTCCCGTTACAACCACGGGTAGGGCGATCGGCAGTTCCACGTTGAGGAAAAGTTGCAGAGGATCCATTCCCATCCCTCTTCCTGACTCGATCACGCTTGGGTCTATCATGGAGAAGGCCGACAGGGTGTTGCGAATTATAGGGAGAACAGAGTAGACGGTCAGAGCGATCAGGGCGGGAGCCCATCCTATCCCCCCTATCCCCATGGAGGCCAGCAGGGGGACCTTTCTTGATGCGACAGCAAGGGGTGCTATCAAGAGTCCGAAAAGTGCGAGACTGGGTATGGTCTGGAGGGTGTTAACAGCGGAAAGGATGAAGGCTCTTGTCCTCCTTTTCCTGAAAGCTGCAATTCCCAGCGGAAATCCTATGACCGTCCCCAGGGATACTGCCGAAAAAGACAGGGTCAAATGACGGGAGAGTTCCTGCCAGAAACGGGAGCTCCTGTTTAAGAACTCCACCATGAAGGAGAGGCTGTCGAGCTGCCCTGAAAGAAATAGCCCCAAAAGGGCTGCATAGAAACTGAAGCAGATGAAAGTGAAAGATCTTTCCTTCAGCGAGGCGATACGGCATGAGGACATGATCATGTAGGCGCCAAGAAGGGAGATCCAGGCCCCCGAACCCAACGATACCCTGGCAAGGGGAATATCTCCCTCGAGGATCTTTGATGACGAAGCACCGGCCTGCCAGAGGATCAGAAAGATCAGGGTCCTTGACAGAAAGGCTGCCGCTGCTGACCTCTGGCGGCTCGCACCCACCATCGCTGATACAAAAGAAGCAAGTACCAGAACCACAATGGCTAGAACGGGGGTGGAACCAAGAGCCCGGTAGACAGGAAGAGTCGCAGGAGGCGATATCCTGGTCTCCCTGACCACCAGAAAGGGGAGAAAGGACAGCGCAAAGACAATTACCATGGAACCGGCTATCATTACCCTGTCACGGCGGGGTGGGTTCTCCATAACAGCCTTCCCGGTCTCTTCACGCATATCCGGGTGGCATCTAGTCTACGAACCCCTGGGAACGGAGGAATTCTCCGGCCACCCTTGCAGGGTCCTGTCCTTCCACGGCGATCCGGCCGTTCAAAGTCTGAAGTGTCAGGAGGTCCAGCCTTTCAAAGACCGGGTCCATAATGCCGGCGATCTCTGGATATGCGTCAAGGATCTCCTTCCTGATTATCGGGGAAGGCTCGTAGACGGGCTGTACCCCGAGGGTATCCTCCAGGACCAGAAGATCAAGGACGGCTATGCCTCCATCAGTACCGTAAGCCATGGCGGCGTTTACTCCGTCCCGACCGAGAGATGCGGCCTGTTCCGTCTGGGCCGTGTTCCCTCCGGAGAGGATCAGCAGGCTTCCGCTGTCAAGCTTGAAACCGTAGGCATCCTCGAAAGCCGGTAAAGCGTCGGGCCGTGTGGCGAACTCCTCGGAACAGGCAAGTCGGATCCTTCCGCCACTGTTGACGAAGGCCGCAAGGTCTTCAAGAGTTGACAGACTTTCCTGTTGGGCAAGGTCCTTTCTTACGGCAATGGCCCAGGTGTTGTTCGCCGGAGCCGGACTTAGCCATACGATGCCGTTCTTTTCCAGGTCCAGGGCGGACACCCTCCGGTGGGCGCTTTCCGGGTCCTTCCATACCCCGGCGTCGCTGTCCTCGAAAAAGTAGTAGCCGTTCCCGGTGTATTCAGGGTATATATCTATCTCTCCGGCAATTATAGCCTGCCTGACCACGCTGGTCGCTCCCAGGCCAGTTCTGTCAATGACCTTGAAACCCTTTGATCTAAGCAGTATAACTATCATCTGTCCCAGCAGGCTTCCCTCGGTATCTATCTTTGAACCCACAGTCAGCATGCCCTGGGCGGAAAGACCGGGGTGAGCCGAAAGGGCAAGAAAGGATACCATCAGGAAAACTGAAAGGACCGAGGCTGCTATCCCTTGTCGTATGCCGGGTTTTTTTAATGTCAACATGACGTCACCTCCGGTTCGATTTTGTTCATCACTTTACAACAATGATAGTCCGTCGCTCAGATCCTGTCAAAATTGCTGTGCGGACTGATGAATATTGATAGTTCCTGGGACCTGGGCGATCTTCGGCAGGGGAGGTTGACGGGATCTTTCGATCTGCAGCCTTGAACCCGGAGCGAGGGACATTGATAATACATTGATAATACGAGGAAAGCCAGGATCTTCCAATGCCTGCCGGGACCGGATGCAGGAGAAAGGGTCTCCTTTATGTCAGTTCAGGCAACAGCAGCATCTGCAGTATTTGTTCTTACGATCATCGCAATAGCTACCGGAAGGATGAGGAGGAGCGTCGCAACCCTTTTGGGCGCAAGCCTGCTCATGGCTTTCAATGTCATACCTGCCCACAGGGCTGTTGCCTACATCGACTTCAACACCATCGGCCTGCTCATGGGGATGATGATAATTGTGGGCGTCATCTCCAGGACAGGCCTGTTCCAGTATATCGCAGTCATGACGGTCAAGGCCACCGGGGGCAGGACCCATCTCACCTTCATCTCCGTCCTGGCCGTCACGGCCCTTCTTTCTGCTTTTCTTGACAATGTGACCACGGTCCTTCTGGTCAGCCCGGTGGTGATCTCACTGGTTGACCTGATGGATGTGAACCCTATCCCCTTCCTTGTAGGAGAGGCCTTTGCCTCCAATATCGGAGGGACGGCAACTCTTGTTGGAGATCCGCCGAACATAATCATCGGGTCATTCGCGAACTTCTCCTTCATGGATTTCATTTTCTACCTGACACCTGCCGCCGTACTGGTCCTGGCCGTCGTCACCGCCTGGCTCCTCTTTCACTTTCGCAAGGATCTGGTCGGCGGGGAGAGGGCTGCCGAGAGAATAGCCCAGGTAGATGAGTCAAGACTGATAAAGGACAGGCATCTCATGGTCCGTGCCTCGGCCGCCATGATCCTTGTGGTTACCGGTTTCGGAATACACCATTTGCTTGAGCTGCCTGCCTCGGTCATAGCTCTCCTGGGCGCGGCCCTGCTCCTTGCCGCAGTACCCGTAAACGGCGACGAGATCATTCACAGGGATATCGAGTGGCCTACCATACTGTTCTTTGCTTCCCTCTTCATAATTGTCGGAGCACTCAACGAGACGGGTGTCATAGCTGCCACATCGGGACTGTTCGGTTCACTCTTCGGCGGAAGGCCTCTGCTGGCAGCCATAGCCGTTCTGTGGTTCTCGGGGCTTGTCTGTGCCTTCGTCAATAACGTGGCATTCACGGCCACCTTTGTATACGTGGTCCGTGACATGGCAACAGCAACCGGAATGGATCCGGGGCCGCTGTTCTGGGCCCTGGCTCTCGGGGCATGTCTGGGGGGGAATGGGACCTTCATGGGATCTGCGGCGAATGTCATTGTCGCCGATATCGCTGAAAAAAGCGGTAACCGGATCCATTTCAGGACATTCATGAGGACGGGACTGAAAGTAGTAGTAATATCACTGACCACCGCAAGCCTTTATGTGGTTGTCAGATGGGGAGGTCTTTTCTGACAGGTGTGGCCTTGCTTTACCTCTTTGTCTGTAAAGAGGATACTTGTAGGGACCAAAGAAAGGAGGTTCCCTGATGCTTGTGGGAGATCTTATGGACAGGGACCTTACGGCCGTATCCCCAGAGACGACCGTAGCAGAGGCCGTGGAGATTATGGCCGGTCACAGGATATCGGGAGTTCCTGTGGTCGATGAAGAGGGCAAGGTGATGGGCTTCCTGAGTGAGAAGGACGTTGTGAGGGCGGCTCTCCCCGGCTATTTTGACCTCTTGCAGGACTCCTCCTTTCTCCCGGATTACGGTCAGTTCAGGAAAAGGCTTCAGAGGGTCAGTCTCGAAAGGGTCGACAAGTACATGAAAAGCGATGTGATAGTCTTTGAAGAACAGGATACGGACCTGCATGCAGCGATGGCCCTTATCTCCAGAAACCTTAAGAGGGCTCCAGTCGTGAGAGATGGCATCTTTTCCGGGGTCATCAGCAGGGCCGATCTCCTTGACTACATTCTTCACTCCAGAGAGGAACCTTCGGACTGATGTCACGCAAGGGTTTTACGCTGAAATTCTATGGCCCATGGCAGCGGGCGGCCGGTGTGGAAGAGCTCTTCCTGCCCCAGGAGAGTGTCACGACCGTTTGGTGTCTTATCAAGAAGCTGGAAGCCCGGTTCGGAGAGGAGTTCTCCTCCCACAGGGAGGGGTTGGTCTGTCTTTATGACAGTGTAAAGGGTCCCAGGGCCCTTGATCTGAACGAAGATCTTCTTCCGGGCTCCACCATCCTCTTCCTGGGGATCGTGGAGAGCGGTTAAACAAGGCAGGGAGGGAAAGGAATGAATGGGTACCAGGGAAGAGTTGCAATGATCGAGTTGGGGGAGAGAAGGTACAGGGATATCTTCCTCGACGAGGGTCTTGTCAGAAAGTACATAGGGGGATCGGGGCTGGGGACCTACTTCCTGTTAAAGTTCTGCACCCCCGGGACCAAACCTCTATCGCCGGAGAACCCTTTGATCTTCACTACAGGCCCCTTCCAGGGGACAGGCATACCAACTTCCGGTAGGCACCAGGTGGTAACCAGGTCACCTCTTACAGGGATATTCCTGGAATCCGATGCTGGAGGCAGCTTCGGGTTCCATCTCAAGAGGGCAGGCTACGACGGCCTTATCATTACCGGAAGGTCTGAAAGACCGGTTTATCTGAAGGTGCTGGACGGCCAGATAGGCTTTGAGGATGGCCAGGACCTTTGGGGACTGGACACCATGGAGACCGATGCGAGGCTCAAATCGGTCTTCGGTGAGAGGATCGGAGTCTCCTGCATAGGCCCCGCAGGTGAAAAACAGATACCCCTTGCAGGGATCTTCCACGACGGTACTGACGCCAGAGCCGCAGGAAGAGGAGGGGCAGGAGCCGTAATGGGCAGCAAGAACCTCAAGGCTATTGTTGCCAGCGGGAGCTCCGGGACGGAAGTTCATGACAGAAAGGCCCTCACGGTCCTGATATCAGAAAAGAACGCCATCCTCAAAGAAAAGGGAGCGGGAATGACCCTCTACGGAACCGTCGGCGGAATGGGGATGGCGGAGGAGCTGGGGGACCTTCCAATCAGGAACTGGAAACAGGGTTCCTGGAAGGAAGAGGTCAGGGAGATAACAGGCCAGAGGATGGCCGAGACGATACTCACAGGCAATTACGGATGTGTTGCATGTCCTGTCAGATGCGGGAGGGTCGTCAATATCGGCGGGGGAAATATCGGTGGTCCGGAATACGAGACCATGGGCATGCTGGGAAGCAACTGCCTGGTCAACGACCTGGATGCCATAGCCAGGGCCAACGAACAGTGCAACCGTCTCGGGATAGACACCATATCCACCGGTTCGGTTATCGCCTTCGCGATGGAGTGTTACGAACACGGGATCCTCACCGGTGAACAGGCAGGGATGCCCCTTCACTGGGGAAGTGGTGAGGCCGTGAACTACCTGGTGACCAAGATAGGCAATGGTGAAGGGATCGGAGGCCTCCTCGGGAGGGGAACGCGAGCGGCCGCAAAAGAGCTGGGAAGAGGGGCGGAAAGGTTCGCCATCCACTCCAAAGGGCTGGAATTCCCTGCCCATGACCCGAGGTGTTTCAAAAGCCTTGCTGCCGGCTACGCAACGTCGGTGAGAGGGGCCTGTCATCTGAATGGATATTCCTATGCCTGGGAGAGGTCCGCCACTTTCCCGGAGTTCGGGTACCCCGAGAAGCAGGACAGGACCACCGACAAAGGCAAGGGGATAATGAACGCCAGGTTCCAGAATCTTTCCAGCCTCGTCGATTCGCTCAAGATATGCAAATTCATCCTTCTTATGGGGGTAAACCTTTCTGATATCTCGCGGTGGCTGAAGTGTGTGACGGGTTGGGAGTATTCGATCAAGGAGCTGGAGGAGACGGGAGAACGCATCTACAATATGAAACGGATCTTTAATGCCGGCTTGGGACTTGACAGGAGCGACGACACACTCCCTCAAAGGATCCTTGCAGAACCCAGGGGTAGCGGAGGTTCTGCCAATACGCTTCCAGACCTAGGGATGCAGCTCGATGAGTATTACAGCTACAGGGGATGGAGCAACGAGGGGATCCCTCTTGAGGAAAAGCTTGAAGGATCGGGCTTGAGAGAGTTCATGAACTGGATCCCCTCCTGAGAGGCACGGATTTCATTTTATTGAAATCTTTTTTGGGTAGGGGTATTGTTGACAAGGGAAAATAAAGGTATACTTATCGTTACAGATGCGTAATGCGGTAAAGAGTGGATCGAAGGTGACAGCGGAGCAGTATCGTGGAATCCAGGGGAGGGCGATATTCCATGGAAGTACTCAAGGTCTCTGCAAACTCTCAGCCAAAATCTGTCGCCGGCGCGATCGCGGCTGTGGTAAGAGAGAGCGGTGCGGTCGAGATCCAGGCGGTAGGAGCGGGTGCTGTTAACCAGACGGTCAAGTCTATAGCTATCGCAAGGGGGTATGTCTCGCCCAACGGGATCGATCTCGTCTGTATCCCTTCCTTCGCCAAGATAGACATCGACGGCGAGGAAAGAACGGCCATGAAGTTCCAGCTCGAAAACCGCTGAACCGTTGTCAGTCCGATCCAGATCCTAGAACCCGCGGGCCGTAAGGGCCCGCGGGTTTTTTGACCACTTGCGTCTGGCCTCTCTCCTTCGGAGTAACAACCCTTTTTGATCACCAGTTTCATGACCACTGCAACTAGTGCTACAATCTAACGATTCCGATCAGGCAAACTGCAGCAAGGAGGGTTTTCCATGTCCAGCATCAAGGCCCCGCGGGGAGTCCGGGATATACTTCCCGACGAATCGTGGAAGTGGGAGTATGTCTTTGCCGTAACGAGAAAGGCTGCAAGTGATTTCGGCTACAGGGAGGTCCACCTTCCCGTGTTCGAACATACCGAGCTTTTCTCAAGGGGTGTCGGAGAGACCACCGATGTGGTTGAGAAGGAGATGTACACTTTCGAGGACCGTGCCGGGAGAAGCCTTACTCTCCGCCCGGAGCTCTCGGCGTCGATGGTACGATCCTACCTGGAGAACAGGATGGACAGGCAGCATCAGCCGGCAAAACTCTGGAGCGCAGGGCCGATGTTCCGCTACGAGCGACCCCAGAAGGGGCGATACCGCCAGTTCTGGCAGATAGACTTCGAGGCCATCGGAAGCCAGGATCCCTTTGTGGACGTGGAGTCAGTGGAGCTTTCCCTGGAGATATTCAGGAGACTCGGGCTTTCCAATCTGGAGGTGGTGGTCAATTCAGTGGGCTGTCCCGTCTGCAGGCCAGTCCATAAAAAGGCCCTCCAGAATTTCCTGAGACCGAGACTGAACGATCTCTGCGAGACCTGCCAGGCAAGGTTCGACCGTAATCCCCTGAGGATCCTGGACTGCAAGAACCCGTCCTGTCGGGCCCTGACCGATGACGCTACGGGGACCATATCCTGCCTCTGCGAAGAGTGTTCAGAACACTTTGAGATGGTAAAAAAGGGGCTCGAGATGATCGGGGCCTCTTTCAGAATAGACAACAGGCTTGTTCGTGGACTGGACTACTACACCAAGACTGCCTACGAGGTCCTTTCAGGAGATCTCGGTGCCCAGAACGCAGTCTGCGGCGGAGGGCGCTACGATAACCTGGCCGAGTCCATAGGGGGTCCCCATACTCCTGGAGTGGGATTTGCGACGGGAGTGGAGAGGATAGTCCTCACCATGGAACAGCAGGGGTGTTCTTTCGGGGAAGCCCCGAACATTGATGTTTTCGTGATCTCTGCCGATGGATCCTCCAGGAAGGAAGCCGTTACGGCTCTCTACGACATACGAAGGGCCGGGATATCCGCCGATATCGACTACACGGGCAGGAGCTTCAAGGCACAGTTCAAGGCTGCCGGTAGTAGCGGTGCTGTTTTTGCCTGCATTCTCGGGCCTGAGGAGGTAGCGTCGGGACAAGTCACCCTGAAGGACCTGCGAACCGCTGAACAGAAGTCAGTCAGAAGAGCCGAACTGACGGACTTCCTGAAGACATGGCTGAGATGAGACAGGAAGAAGGGACCCCCATGAAAAGCCAGTTCTTCGACAGAAGCTGGAAGAGGACTTCCTATTGCGGTTACGTGCCTGTGCCGGGAGAGAAGGGAGCCGAAGTGCTCCTCAACGGATGGCTCCGCCGGAGAAGGGACCTGGGCGGAATCATCTTCATCGAACTGTGGGACCACACCGGCACGGTCCAGGTGGTCTTTGACCCAGCCATGGGGAGCCTCTATGAAAAAGCAAAGGGCCTGAGGAATGAGTTCGTCCTGGCAGTCAGGGGGAGGGTCAGGAAGAGACCTGAAGGTACGGAGAACCCTTCCATGCCGACCGGTGACAGGGAGGTCGTTGTTGAAGATTTCATTGTCCTTTCTCCATCACGGCCTCTTCCCTTCGAGATATCCGAAGCCGACAGGGTTGACGAGAACCTCCGCCTGAGATCCAGATACCTTGATCTCAGGCGTCCCTTCATGCAGAACAACCTGAGGCTCAGGAGCAAGGCTGCGGAGTTCACCAGGTCCTACCTCACAGGCAAGGGGTTCGTCGAGATCGAGACGCCCATGCTGACCAAATCCACCCCGGAGGGGGCCAGGGATTATCTTGTACCGGCAAGGGTGAACCCCGGCCGTTTCTTTGCCCTTCCCCAGTCACCGCAGATATTCAAACAGATCCTCATGGTAGGGGGCATCGACCGCTACTATCAGGTAGTCAAGTGCTTCAGGGATGAGGATCTCCGGGCCGACCGACAGCCCGAGTTCACCCAGATAGACATAGAGATGAGCTTCATTACCGAGGAGGACATAATGTTCCTCATGGAAGGGTACATGAAAGGGCTTTTCCAGAGCGTCCTTGGCGAGACCCTTGAAGATACCTTCCCGGTTCTCCCCTGGCATGAGGCCATCGACCGTTTCGGCAGCGACAAACCGGACATGAGAATAGAATCGGAGATCCTCGACCTGGACAACAGTTTCAGAGAGTGCTCCTTCGAGGGCTTTCGGAGGGTCCTGGGAGAGGGCGGAGTCGTAAGGGGGCTTATGATACCCGGAGGCGCGGCCATGTCGCGAAAGGAGATCTCCGATCTCGAAGCCAGGGCAAGGGAACTGGGGGCATCTGGCCTTGCCTCATTCGTGATCCGGGATAGCGCACTCAAGGGGCCTCTGGTCAAGTTCCTCTCCGATGGTGCTCAGCAAGACCTGGTGAAGAGGACAGGCCTTACCGAGAAAGACGCGCTGGTTGTTGCAGCAGGACCCTGGAGGGAGACCTGCGAGATCCTGGGTCATCTGCGTCTTGAGACAGTGACCAGTTCCTCCCAGGTATCGGAGGGGACCTGGAGATTCCTCTGGGTTACGGATTTCCCACTCCTTGAGTGGGACGAGGAGGGATCACGCTGGTCAGCCGTCCACCACCCCTTTACCTCTCCCAATCTCGAGGACCTCGATCTCCTCGAGAAGGATCCGGGCAGGGTAAGATCCAGGGCTTATGACCTGGTGTTGAACGGTACCGAGATCGGTGGAGGCTCCATAAGGATCCACGACCCTTCGGTCCAGCAGAGGGTGTTCGAGGTAATGGACTTCACCCCTGAACGGGCCAGGGAGAGGTTCGGTTTCCTGATCGACGCCCTTGCCTCGGGAACTCCACCTCACGGTGGCATTGCCATCGGTTTCGACAGGTTGGTCATGTTCCTGTGCGGGGTTCATTCGATACGGGATGTGATCGCTTTCCCGAAGACCCAGAAGGCCCAGTGCCTGATGTCGGGAGCACCTTCAGACGTTGACCAGGCGCAGCTGGAGGAACTTCACATCTCGCTGGATCTTGCCGGGGAGGGTGGAGAGTGCGGATCAGGGGGCGGGGAGTAAGGATAAGAAAGAAGACCATGGCCTGGCACTTTCATCTGGATGAGGAAGGCGGTTCCCTGAAAGGGGAACTCCAGGTGGACGGTTGGGAAGGATCGGGGGAGATGAACCAGTGGTTCGAAAAGAACCACCGGGAAGAGGTCGAGATGGTGCTCAAAGGCATGGGGAGAGTCCGGCTGACCCCCAGGGGGATCCGTATCCATGAATCAGGTCATCATAACGAGAGCATCGTAAAGGTTGAGGGTTTCCTTCTCGAGACACTGAAGGAGGATGAGGATCCCCGGCTGATATAATGGAGGAAATCAGACAATGGGGAGGCAGGAAAATGGCCAGGTTGACATTTCTTGGACATGCGGCTTTTCATCTGGAAGGGCGAGCCCTCGATGCCTTGATAGATCCCTTCCTCACGGGGAATGATATGACACATTACTCTCCCCGGGATTTCCCGGATGTCAACTATATTTTCGTAACCCACGGACACGGAGACCATCTCGGAGATACCCCCGAGATAGCAAAGAAGACGGGGGCGACGGTGGTCGCGACTGTCGAGATGTGCAGCGAACTGGCGAAGGACAAGATTAAAAGCCATCCCCTGCAGATAGGAGGAGCCTTTACCTTCCCCTTCGGGAGGGTGAAGATGACGCCTGCCTGGCACGGTTCTGGGATCCAGTGTGAGAAGGGCATGCTATACGGGGGTGTGGCTGGCGGGTTCCTGATCGAGGTCGACGGACATAAGATCTACCATGCAGGCGACACGGGGCTCACCGTCGAGATGGGGCTGCTGGCCGACGATGGTGTCGATGTCGCACTTCTCCCTATCGGTGGGAACTACACCATGGATATCGACGATGCAGTTCGGGCCGTCAGAATGATCAGACCCCGCATCGCTGTACCCATGCACTTCGATACTTTCCCGGTGATAAAGGCCTCCCCCGAGGAGTTTTCCTCCAAGGCCGCCGGGCTCGCAGAGATAAGGGTCCTGAAGGTGGGGGAGAGCCTGGAGATCTGAACCATATCAGGAGTACTTTAACCCGAAAACGGGGTGGAAGATCCTTTCGTCGTGAAGGAACTGGGCCTGTTCCTCCAGTGCCATCCTTGCCGGGTCACCCATATTTACGGCAAGGACCGAGGTCAGGATATGGACCAGGAAGAGGGGGCCGATAATACTGCTCCCGAACATCGGGCTGGTGGCGCTTACAAAGAAGGAGAGGTCCGAGAACCTGCAGATCGGGGCCGCGGGGCTGTCGGTAATGGAGACGATCCCGGCTCCGTTCCTTTGGGCTATCTCCACCGCTTCAGTGACCTCGATCACGAAACTGGGGAGTTCGCAGACCACCACCAGGTCGCCCCGTTTGACTGCTCTGGCCTGTTCCTGGAGGGTCATTCCGGACCTGGTCATGAGGATGGCCCGCAACCCCATGGTCCTTAGCCTGATGAAAAGCGATTCAGCCACCAGGGATGAGATGCCCCACCCGGCACAGTAGACTGTTTCCGCTTCCTGGATCTTTGAGCAGAAGAGTGAGACATCATCGGGTTTGATCTGGGTCCATGTATCGTCCAGGTTCGCGTGCTCCAGCCTGTGGATGGTCACCGGGAGGTCCTGGCGGTTGTCCAAAACCCTCGCAAGCATCGCCGCCGGGTTGACCTGTCCCAGCACAGCGGATTTGAGTGCGTCCTTCAGCTGAGAGTAGCCGTCAAAACCCAGCATCCTTGAGACCCTTACCAGCTGGGCCTTGGATACTCCCAGTTCGTCGGCCACATCTCCTATGGACCGGAAGGCCGCTTCCCTCATGTTCATAAGAAGATATTCGACGACCCGCCTGGCCTTTCTTGGCATGCCCTGCATCTTTTCCCTTAGAAGCTCCTGCAACTGTCCAGCTTCCACCTGGAATGACCTCCCGAAAGCCCTTTTGAAATGAACCATTCAGGCAAAAAGTTGACTTTAGCATACTTTGGGTCCTGGTGGAAGTCAACGGAGGCAGGAAACCTGAAGCAAGGCATCAGGCGACAGACTGCAGGCAGCAGGAAAGGCAGAAAACCCTTGAGGCGGGAGAACCAAATTCAAAGGCGTGAACGGTGAACGGTCAACGGTGAACAGAAGGGGTAAATGCCAAATCCTTTGCACCGCAGACGCTCTGCCCGTGATGGCGAACTGTCTTCGTAGGGTGTTGTCGCAGATATGACCATAATATTTTGTGAGCGAAGTGAAGGATCTGGACTTTCGCTTTTCCCTACCGTTCACTGTTTACGCTTTTGATCCTCTCCATTCTCCGATGACAGTTCTATCCCAACTTTGATCTTGTCCATCACCTTGAATATGAAGTAGGTCGACAGGAGGAAGGAGACGAAGGCAGAGATCGGCTGGCACCACCAAACCCCGGAAAGACCGAAGGCCCTGGAGAGAATAGCTGCCGCCGGAATTCGGATCGCCAGGGTCCTCATTACCTGGGCGATCATTCCGTAAACTGGGTAACCGCTTCCCTGGAAGACACCCCAGAAAGAGATGTCCGCTGCTGCAAAAAGATAGGCCGTCGCCGAAGCCCTGATGGATGAGACGGCCATTCCCATAACCTGAGGCGAAGGTCTGAAGAGGGCAAGCACAAGATGGGGCCACATGTAGACCATGGCCCCGATAACGCCGATCATGACCGCCGAGGAGAGAAGGACCACTCTCAACGCTCCGCGGACCCTGGGATAATCGCCTTTCCCGATGTTGTAGCCGATGAAGGGAATAAGAGCAGAGTTGAAGCCGAATACGGGGAGAAATACGAACATCTCTACCCTGTTGCCCAGCATGAAGGCACCTATGGCTGCAGGGCCATAGCCTGCGAGGATCCTGTTCAGCATTGCACCTCCGACGGCCATGCTGCCCTGGGATATTGCCACTGGAAGACCGATCCTGCCTATGCTGATCCATCTGCCAGGGTGGTCGGGTCTCCAGGTTACGGCCGGAATGATCGCACTCCGTTCTTTGAGCCTCGACCACAGGTACAGGCATGAGGCCAGCCGGCCGATGAAGGTGGCTAGCGACGCACCGGCTATCCCCCATCCGAAGGTGAATATCAGAAGGGGGTCAAGCAGGACGTTGATCCCGTTGCCGAGGATCATGCTCTTCATGGGGGTCACCGTATCCCCCTGGCTCCTGAAGATGGAGTCGGCAACCAGGGAGAAGGACATCAGCGGGGTTGCAAGGACCATCCAGAAAGCATAACGGTGGCTTTCGACGAGGACGTCTCCGGAACCGCCAAGGAGGGAGAAAAAGGCGTTTGAAGATCGACGGAAAAGCAGGGGCATCACCAGTGTCGAAAGGACCAGGACAAGGACAAGAGCTGCGTCGGCATAGTCCCGGGCTTCACCTTGCTTCCCCTTGCCCAGGGAGTTGCTCATCCTGGTGGTGGCCCCCACGGCCATGCCGTTCACCAGGGCGAAGACAACGAAGACAAGGGGAAAGGAAAGTGACATGGCGGCCAGAGAGGACTCCCCCAGCCATGATACGAAGACCGTATCGACCAGGTGGAACATGGTATGGAAGAGCATGGAGAACATCGAAGGCAAGGCAAGCTGCCAGAGTGTTCCGGCGACGCTCCCGGCGCCCATGTCCAGGTTCCTCTTGAGGATGGCCATTGATCCCTCCGCAGTGGAAGACTCAGAGCATTGTATGTAAAAAAGGCGCCGGGGGCAAATGTTTTCGTGTTCGTGGAAGTTTCATCGGGTCCATGTGACCAGGCGTTTTACCTCATCGATGGCGATCTCTGAAAGGGACGCAAGTTCCCGGAAACCCCAATTCCCATGTCCCGAGAGAAGGGACCGGTAACTTAAAGGGACAGACCATGGACCCGACCGCGCCCGATGAACAAGCGAAAGGGCCAGGGCGTAAGAGCGTGCCAACTCACCCAGGGCAGGGTGGTGAGGTCCGGCCACGACGCCTTCGCCAAGGGAGGCCGTCTCCTGGAGGCCGACACGGAGGAGTTCGAAACCTGACTCCCGGGCTTTGCGGATCATTCTTCCGGCCCAGCGGGCACTTTCATCTATCCCGGGAGGTGTGTAACTTCCGGAGAGGAAGAGCTCCTCCAGCGGGGTGCCCCTGAGTACCAGGCAAGGGTATATCCTCAACTGCATGGGTCTGTCTCCCTTTATTTCAGCGAGAACCCTTATGTCCTCCAGCGATGATGACGGGTCCTGACCCGGAAGGCCTGTCATGAGCTGCACTCCAGGAACGAGCCAGGTACTGTCGGTTACCAGGGAGACCCTCTCCACGGCCGTGGCTCCGGTGTAACCCCTGTTGCACAGGTTCAGCACCTTGTCCTCGAGGGAGGAGATTCCCAGCTCCAGAAATCTCACCGGGAACCGTGAAAGAAAGTCGAGGATCCCCGGATCGACGCAAAGAGGGTGGGTGGAGATCCTTATCCGGCTGGAAGCGGGAGCCTGTGCCGCAACTTCCAGGTATTCCTCCTGACGGTCCATGGGCTGACATGTGAAGCTGCCGCCGAAAAAGCACGTCTCCAGGGGTTCGACGGCCCCCTGAAGGGCCCTTCTGATCTCACCCGGAGCGGGTTGAACGCCATGGCCGGTGATGGTCCTCTGGTCGCAGTATACGCACCTGTTAGGGCAGTCCTTCATGGGAAGAAAGAAGGGAATGCGCCTCACCAGGAGACCCCTTCGGTCCACTCGTCGAACACAGCGGCCCAGGCGAACATGTCCGCCTGATATTCGAAACTGGTCATAGGGGTGGCCGTCCCCGACCAGAAGGCTTCGCCTCTCGTATGATGAACCAGATGGTATATCTCGTGGAAGGCGGCGAAGCGCTTCCAGATCTCAGGGAGGAGGCTGTTAAGATAGATCCGTGCCCTTTGACCTCTGGCCACATGCAGACCCCAGATAGATATCGGCAACGGCAGAGTTACGATCTCGACAGACCTTCCGCATGCCTCTTCCGCTTTAGCCAGAAGGTCGAGATCGTCAAGTCCCTTCCAGTGAGAGGCCTCTTCGAAGGCCCAATCCGGGATCCTCTCAGGTGGGGATGGCCACTCGAACCCGTCAGTGCATGTGTCTCCCAGGGCAGTTTCAGCCATCTTCCCTGTCCCAGTCGGAGAGAGCCGCCTCAATGAGCTTCTGGACAAGCTGCACCTCACCCCTGGAAAGCTTCCTGCTCCGGTACCAGATCTCCACCGGTTCCCGGCCGTTAAGCACCTCTTCCAGCATGAGCCTTCCCGTGCTGTCCCGGTAGGGATCCTGTACCAGGTCGACCACGTCCACGTCGAGGGCCTCGGCCAGGCGTTTCAGAAGCTTCATTGAAGGCAGTCTCCTGTTGCTCTCCAGGGACTGGATGTATATGCGGCTCACATCCACTATTTCGGAAAGTTTCTTCTGGGTTAGTCCCTTCGATCTGCGAAGGGTCTTGATCCTTAGTCCCAGGCTCATGGCCCATACCTCCGTTCATTATGTTACATATATTATACCTGTAGTATTAAATGTTTACCACGTCGGGGAAGAGAGTATCACAGTCGTGAAGGAAGAGGGTGCATGTCAGAAGGTCAGCCGCCCCTCCCGGGCTGATCCTGTGTAGGCTGAAGAACTCGTCCATCTCACTTATCGATCCCAGGGCTCCGGTGTCGTAGGGGATCTCATGGGCCAGAAGGTTCTCCACCAGGGGGAGGTAGTCGGCTTTCCAGAAAGGATAACCTTTCCTGGCTACGATGTTGGTGTCCTCCCCGTGCTTCATGAGGCTGAAGAGTGCGTAAAGAGCGCTGTCATGCCTGGTTACTCCCCTGGCCAGGGCCCTCCTGAAGGGAGGGATGCCGTGTTCCAGGACGGTAGGGAAACCTCTCTCGGCCTCACCCCTGATACCTGTCATACCGTGTTCCAGATATATTCTCTCACCGCTGGTCAGTGGTCTCGCAGGGGGTTCGCTCTCAAGTGATCCCAGTTCCTTTTCGCAGCACCCGCTGACAGCCGCGGCGGCTGCGGCGGCCACCTTTTCTGGCCGGAGACCTTCACTGAGAAAGGAACAGCGGCCCGCTCCGTAGAGGAGGAGCGACAGGGCGAAGATCAGGCCCTTGTGAGTGTTGACACCAGAAGTGGCCTCGAACATGGCCCTGTCCATCTCTATCCCGGTTCTGCGCAGGACGTTGAGTGCCTCCTCCGGGGGAACTCCTCTCAGACCCTCCAGGGCCTGTTTTTGCCAGAAGGGTGCCAGGGCTGAAGCGCTCAGGAGGAAAGTGACAAAATCCATGTCCCGATGCGAACCTGGACCAAAACGGTCGACAAGACCAGGTTTTGGGGCTATGAAAACTTCCCACAGGGTCGCAGAGACGGCAATGACACCAAGAGCGGCGTGAAGGGACATTTTCTCTCTCCCTTGACTGGGTTTTGAAAAAAGCGGATACTGAACTGGATATTAACAAAAATAGGCGAGGCTAACAATGTCTAACCTCAGTGCAAGAAGCGAAGATTATCTTAAGGCCATATTCAAGCTCCAGGAGGAGAAGAAAGTGGTCCGGGTCAAGGACCTGGCCCAGTGCCTCGGAGTGAGATCGCCCACCGTCGTGGGAGTCATTTCCGGCCTCAAGGAAAGCGGGCTGGTCGACCAGGAGCACTACGGGTACATCTCCCTGACCCCTGAGGGGGACACCCTTGCAAGATCCCTTATCCAGAACGAGGATCTCCTTCGTTCCTTCTTCGAGGAGGTTCTCAGCCTGGACACCGAGGAGGCAGGACTTAACGCCTGCAACATAGAGCATTATATTACCCCGACTTGCAGGGAGCGACTGGTATCCTTCATAAAATTCCTGGAGATATGCGGGAGGGGATCCCCGAAGTGGCTCGACCATTTCAGGCACTTTGTCCTGACAGGAGAGCCACCCCCCTGCGACAGATGCGGCGAAATACTGCCAGGGGACGGAAAGAGATGCGAAAAGGACTGACCCTTCTACTTATTATTACCCTTTTGCTGCCCCTTCTTGCCTTGACCCCAAGGGCAGAGGCATCGGAAATAGAGGATCTTTTCTGGTCAAGGCAGTGGTCTACCCTTGAAAGCAGGATCCTTTCACCTGGAAGCAAGGTATCTCCAAAAGAACGAGTGATCTATGCCAACTCTCTCTGGCTCCAGGGGAGATGGGCCCCTGCCCTGGAGATCTTCCTCGAGGAGAGAGACTCCCTTCCGGAAGATCTTCAACCCTTCACGGACATGCTCATTCTTCTGGGTCTCGAAAGGACAGGATCTCCAAAGAAAGCGAGGGATGTGGCCCTTTCCCTCTGGAACAAGGAGGACTGGGTACTTGCACCTTATGTAGCATATGCCCTGGGAAGGTTCTACCTGAATGATGGCCAGGCGGCAGAGGCAGGGAGATGGTTCAGGGCGATGGCAGAGAGGGCCAGGGATGCATCACTGCGCAGACAGGCCCTGGAAGCCCTTCTCAAGCTTCCCGACCCCGATCCGGGGTTTGCGTTGGCTCTTCTCGAGATCTCCCCCTTTCACAGGGGAGCCCTCTCAATGATCAGACAGGATCCGGGACCGGAAGACACAAGTACCGCTTTCCCCCTGGGGTATGCTGCTTTTTTCTCCGGCGACTTCCAGGGAGCCCTGGCCCACCTCGAACGAGTCCCCCTCGAAGATCCAAGATCAGAGAGGGCTGCCTTCTTCAGGGCAAGAACCCTTTCGAACCTCGGAAAGGGCGACGAGGCCCTGCAGCTCTGGAAGGAACTGGCCCTGAAGGCTTCAAGGTACTCGCAGACCTCGATCGAGTCCATTTCCAGGATGGCCCAGGAAAAGGGAGGAAAAGCTACTGAAGTGCTGATGGAGATCGCCGGTACAGGAACTGGCGATCCTGCCGCCTCGGCACTGGCCGAACTAGCAAACCTCTTCGCCAGGATAGGGGAAGAGGACAAGGCTTCGCGATTCGAGGAGATACTCCTGGAGAAGCATGCCTCGAGCCGCTTCACCGCGGCAGCCCTGTGGGAGAAGGGGTGGTCTGCCTGGAAGAGGGGGGATATCAGGGCTGCCGATGCAGCCTGGACCAGGGCCCTTGATGCAGGAAACGACCGAAGGCAGGAATCCCGTCTTTTGTACTGGACTGCAAAGGCGAACGAGAGGCTGGGTGATTCAAGGACCGCAACATATCTCCTTGAGAGGCTCCGGAAGAGTTACCCGACGGATTACTACACGTTCCTTGCCTTTCCCTCCGGCCCTGGAAGAGTGCAGAATATCGTCCCCGACCAACTGGCCGGCGGAGGCGGCAAACTGGCCGAATGGGGGTTCGTCATCTATGCGAGAATGCAGCTCTCTTCATCGGATGACCCCGCATCCAGGTTCACCTCTGCCAGGCTTGCACTTTGGCTGGGTGACGCCAGGAGCGCGCTTTTGGATTCCATCCCCCTGGTCCCGCTGCTGGCCCGGTATGATAACATACCCCTCCCCCTTCTAGAGACTCTCTATCCACGGGCCAGGGAGAGAGAGGTGATGGCGGCCTCCTTGAGGTTCGGCATTGATCCGGTGGACATTTGGGCTATCATGCGCCGTGAGAGCGCCTTCGACGAAGAGGCTGTCAGCAGCGCTGGTGCCATGGGGCTGATGCAACTGATGCCCCCCACGGCGAGAGAGAACGCAATGATGCTCGGGGAGAAGGAGGGCGATTACTTCGATCCCGCAAAGAACATCCTGTTGGGGGCATATCACTTCTCGAGGCTGATGAAGATGTTTGACCGGATAGAATTCGCCGTGGCAGCTTACAACGCGGGCCAGGGTGCTGTTGGAAGATGGCTCCCCCCAAAGAGGTCTGTCGATGAGTGGGTCGAGGATATACCTTACGGCGAGACAAGGGAGTTCGTTCGACAGGTCATGGCGAACAGATATATCTACAGGATCACCTACCCGGAGATGGGGCAGAAGGGAGATCAGCAGGAATGAAAGAACGGACGCCACTCCCGGAGCAGATCGCCGTGGATCCCGTAGAAAAGGTCAGGGCTTTCCTCGAAGAAGCAGGCTATGAAGGGGAGATCCATTTCAGCGAGGAGACGATAAGGACCGTTGACGATGCCTCCAGAAGCGTGGGAGCTCCCCCGGAGGAGATCCTGAAGACCATTGTCCTTTTGGCCGACGGAAGACCTGTCATTGCACTGATGTCGGGGCCTAACAGGATCGACCTGAAAAAGGTCAAAGCCCTCCTGGATGCCAGGAAGGTCTCCATGGCAAGGCCGGAGTGGGTCCTGGAGTATTCCGGGTTCGAAGTGGGCGGGGTGCCCCCGGTTGGTTTTCCCTCCAGGCCCTGTGCCGTGATCGACAGGGACCTTTTCCGGTTCGAGGTAGTATGGGCGGCGGCAGGAACCGATCACGCCTTCTTCCCTGTCAATCCCCGGAAGCTGGCAGGCTACACAGGTGGTGTCGAGGCGGACATTAAGAAGGAGGGCTAACGCTTCTCGGGTACTATCGCTTCCAACCAGCCGTCGAATTCCCGGTTGAGGCGGATCGACCTCAGTGGGCGTATGAAGACCTCCAGGTTGTGGAAGGTAACGACCTTCAGAACGTGTCCACCCAGCGAAGCGTGATCCATCCCGTTGAAAACGGCATGAACATGGGGGTAGAGAGCCCCCTCCCTCATGCTTACGTTGCCGCTCAGGGACGCAACCTCGAAAGTTCCTTCGAACCGCTCCCGGATGTACTCCTTCCCGGTGTACCATCCGAAAATGATCTCCCTGGCCATCCCCAACCCCCCGACAATGATCGCCGAATCCAGGGAGTACTCCTCGCAGGCCGCTGATATTGAGCGATGCAGCTCCTCGCCTTCGCTCAGTCGAAGAAAGGCCATGTCCTCAGTTACGGAGTATCGCAAAGGGCACTCCTCCCTTCCTTTGTGACATCATTTTACCATATCATTGCGATGTTGTTCGGGGATCATGTGTTAGAATATCGCCTGTCCTTTATCCCGTATTTTCATGGAGGAGTCCGATTTGAGCTTTTTCATGCTTGTTCTTGCCACCCTGCTGGGAGGGGTTACGGGTTTCCTGAACGTTGTCGCCGGGGGCGGATCCCTCCTTAGCCTTCCATTCCTTATCTTCCTCGGTCTTGACGCTTCTTCCGCCAATGCCACCAACCGGGTGGGAATACTCCTTCAGAATGTAGTGGCCGTGTGGCAGTTCCGGAGGGACAAGGTGCTGTCGTTGAGAGAGTCCCTCTCCCTGGGTATTCCGGCATCCATCGGTGCGGTGGGGGGGGCCCTCCTGGCTGTCCAGCTTGATGAACGCTTTATGAAGATGATCATAGCCCTCCTGATATCCTTCATGGCGGTCCTCCTTGTCGCCAGGCCGCGGATGTGGGAGACCCATCGCAAGACTTCATGGCCCACCTGGGCCAAGTGGTGTCTCTTCATCGCCATAGGGGCTTATGGAGGTTTCATCCAGGCAGGGGTGGGTTTCCTGCTGATCTGGGCACTTGCAGGGGCCGTCGGGAAGGATCTTGTCAGGGCCAATGCCCTTAAGGTGGCGATCGTTCTCTGCTTTACGGTGGTCAGCTTCATTATCTTCTTTTCCAAGGGGCTCATCAACATGCAGTTCGGTCTTGCCCTGGCCTTGGGCAGTATGGCCGGGGGATGGATAGGGACACGCTTCTCGGTGGTGAAAGGGAACAAGTGGATAAGGTATATTCTTGTTGTAATGGTGGTTGTCAGTGCCCTGAGGATGATCTTCGGGGCCTTTGGGAGCTGACGGGAAAAGAGCCCGGCCGGGGGGGCACCCCCCGGCCGGGCTCTTTTCACTTTTTACCCATAAGGTAAAGCTGCAGGTCTTCCTTTGAAAAGTGCGCTCCCAGGCCTACGGCGAGCCTTAGCCTGGCATGCTCCGGCCTCAGCCCTCCTCCGTCCATCACGCCCATTTCAAGCAGTCTTCTTGCGCTTCCCTCGAAGCCGTAGAGAGTGTTGGTGTGCCCCCTCCGACATCGCGTGGTTATAACAACGGCCGTATCGTTCTTGATCAGAGGTTTGAGGTACTGGATCCACGAGGGGGGGATGTTGCCCGCACCGAAACCAGCCAGAACAAGTCCCTCGAGGCTTCTGGACCTGGAGAGACATGAAAGGGTCCAGTCCCCTCCGCCGAGGGATGCCCAAAGTATCTCCACATCCTTTGCGGGCATTATAGCTCCTTCAAGCGCCGGGGGTCTGTTGGGCTTCCTGATTATCCTGATCTCACCGCCCACGAAATCGGCCACAGGGCCTCTCCCGGGAGCCGAGAAGGCATCCCTTCGATGGGCCACCTCCTTGGCGACCTCCGAAGCAGCGAAAAGCTGGTCCTGGAAACATGCCAGGACCCCCATGCCCCACATGCACTCCGATGAAGCGGCCTTTACGGCTTGTGAGAGGTTGGCCATTGCATCAGACCCCTGAAGCCCGGGAGGCTGCATGGCCCCAGTAAAGACCACTGGCTGGGGGTACGCCCACAGGAGGTCGGTCAGGTAGGCCATCTCCTCGAGGGAATCGGTCCCGCAGGTGACTACTATTCCCGAAGCACCATCCTTGACGAGTTTGCGCAGCAATTCTACGAGATCAGTGGTCATACGTATGGTATAGTGACTGCTGGGCTGGTGGCTCCAGTCGATCACCTGGAGATCTCTTCCCAGGTCGGTCGGGAGAATCTCTACCAGGTCCTGGGCGGAGAGAGTAGGGACATAGCCGTTCTGTTTAGAGCTGAAGGTCATGCTGATGGTGCCGCCGGTCCCAACAAAGGCAATCTTTTCACGGTGCGGCATTGGTCCACCTCCCTTGTCCGGATAAGTTTACCACTTTTCTGTTGCAGGCAGAGTCAGGGTTGCCTTATTCCTCCCGGGGGGTGAAGCAGAAGATGAAGATCGTGATAATCGGAGCTGGAGAGGTAGGGTTCAGTGTAGCTTCCAGCCTTTCCCAGGAGGGGCACGATATCACCATTGTGGAGAGCAACGACGAGAGGGCCGCCAAGGCCGAGAACGAGCTCGACGTAATGGTTGTAAGGGGGAACGGTTCCAGACCCACGGTGCTTGAACAGGCGGGCATCTGTCCCGGCTGTGACACGGACCTCCTGATAGCCTGCTCCAACCATGACGAGGTCAATATAATGGCCTGCTGGATCGCCCGTCGTGCCGGGGTGAAGAGAGTGATCTCCAGGGCACGAGGGATGGAGTATACCGACAGCCCCACCTGGGCGAGACAGTTGGGGATAGACGTGATGATCTCGCCGGAGAGGTCCGTTGCCAGGGAGATAGAGGAGTTCCTCTCCATAAGCTCTGCTGTCCACACCGCAGAGTTCTTCGGGGGCAAGGTGGGGGTTTATGCGTTCAGGGTCAGCTCCGGTTCGGCCCTCATGGGGATACCCCTGAGGGATCTCCGTCGTATCCACCCGAAGATCACCGCCCTGGTCGTCTTTATCGAAAGGCAGGGAAAGGGTTTCGTGCCATCGGGAGAGGACAGGCTCGAGGCTGAGGATCTCTGTTTCACGGTTACCTCAAAGTCCCAGGCCCAGGACCTGGAGGAGCTGTTCACGAAGAAGAAGACCCCGGAGCTGAGAAGAGTTATCATCATCGGAGGAGGGAAGATCGGGTACCAGGTGGCCAGGAGGCTCGAGATAAGATACCCCAAGCTCGATATCAGGCTCATTGACCAGGACCGCGAGAAGTGCGAGAAACTCTCGAGGGAGCTTGAGAGGTCGATAATAATTCATGGGGACGGCATGGACGAGGAACTTCTCAGGTATGAGGGGGTAGATGAGGCTGACGGATTTGTAACTACAACGGCAAACGACGAGCACAACCTTCTTATCGGTGTGGTCGGAAAGGCCCTTGGGGCCAGTAAAAGCGTAGCGGTGGTGAGACGGGAGCTGCTCATGAGGCTTACGGATTACATTGCCGTCGATTCGATGGTCAACCCTAACCAGGCCCTGGCGACGGTAATAATGAGGCAGGTTCGCTACCCCTTCGGAACGGGCGCACTTTCGATCATTGACGAGATCGACGCCGAAGTTCTGGAACTTTCGATCCCTCACGGCAGCACAGCCTGCGGGAAGAGGATAATGGACCTGGAGCTCCCAAAGGGCATACTGATTGCCCTTGTCTCGAGGAACGGAGAGATGTTCGTGCCGTGGGGGGATAACGATCTCAAGGAGAATGACGAGGTCCTTATCTTCGCCTCGGAAGAACTGATGCCCAGGGCAGTCGAGATACTGGGGGTGGAATAGTTTGAGACTGGCCGTCGTTGCCAAGGTCCTCTCTCTTCTCTGTCTTCTCGTCTCGCTATTCATGGTGTTCCCTATGATATGGTCACTGGCCGACGGTTCAAACGACCTTCCGGCCTTGTCTGGCGGCATGGCTACCGGGCTGTTAGTTTCGGCGGTTCTTTTTGCTGTCGGCTTCAAGGCAAAAGCAAGGGACCTGGGTGTACGCGAGGCCTTCGCAGTGGTCTCTCTCTCGTGGGTCTTTGCCTCGGCTATTGGTGGAGTACCCTACCTTCTGAACGGGACGGTCTCCAGCTTCACCGATGCCTTTTTCGAGGCCATGTCAGGTTTCACAACTACCGGTGCTTCCATTTTGACGGATATCCAGTCCAATCCAAGGGGCATACTCTTCTGGCGCGATCTCACCCATTGGCTTGGGGGCATGGGGATCATAGTTCTCAGCCTAGCGATCCTGCCCTTCCTGGGGGTAGGCGGGATGCAGCTCTACAAGGCTGAGGTGCCCGGACCCGTGCCGGAGAAGATCACTCCACGGGTCCGCCAAACGGCACTTTTGCTCTGGGGAGTCTATGTTCTGCTTTCTGCGATTCAGGTCGGGGCGCTGATGCTTGGGGGGATGGACCTCTTTGAATCGCTGACCCACACATTCGGTACGATGGCGACCGGAGGGTTCTCCCCGCTCAACGGAAGCATAGGCCAATACGGGAACCCGTACTTCGAATGGGTGATAACCCTTTTCATGTTCCTGGCGGGGGCCAATTTCGTGCTTCATTATCTCGCTCTCAAGGGTGATCTTGGCGCATGGTGGCGTGACGAGGAGTTCCGTTTCTATGCAAAGATCACAGTAGCATCTGTTCTTGCCGCCACTGCGGTCCTTTTCGCTACCGGGACCTACGGAACCTTGTCCGATTCTTTCCGTTACGGGGCTTTCCAGGTCGTCAGCATTCTGACAACAACGGGTTATGTTACCTCTGATTACGAACTTTGGCCCTTCTTTATCCAGTACCTTCTGTTGTTCCTGATGTTTGTCGGAGGATGCGCAGGATCGACCGGAGGCGGGATAAAGAACATGAGGATAATAGTCCTAATGAAACACGTTGGTGCCGAACTCAAGAGGCTCCTTCACCCCAAGGCTATATTTACCGTAAGGATCGGGGGCAGGGTCCTGGAGAGGGAGGTCATATCCTCGGTAACGGCTTTTTTCGTGATGTACATAGGGCTTTTCTCCCTTGCGGCCATGGTGATGGCCGCCCTGGGTCTGGATGTAATTTCGGCCGTTGCCAGTGTTGCGGCGACTATAGGCAATATAGGTCCGGGGCTGGGTTCAGTAGGTCCCTCGGAGAACTATGCCCATATCCCTGTGGCGGGAAAGTGGGTCCTCTCTTTCTGCATGCTTCTCGGGAGGCTCGAGATCTATACGGTTATGATGCTTTTCCTCCCCGGGACCTGGAGGAGATAGGAAGATTCAGGAGGCGTGAGACCTGATCCGTAAACCCAAGAATAAAGGGTTTGAACGGTAAACAGCAAACGGGCCGAGAATCGCAAGCCGCAAAAAACAAAGGCGCGTAAACAGTTTTTCACCGTCTACTGTTTACGCGCCTTTATGCCCTGCTTTTTCGTCTTACTTCTAACCTCTGACGGATCCTAGTACCCCAGCTCCTCCCCGACGATAATTACATGTACGTCGCGTCCGAAGGGGGCTCTCTCAAGGACAAGGGTGGCCCGGCAGAACCGGTTCGGGACCTTGCAGTTGACACAGAAGCCGGTGTTTGCGCAAGGGATGTCTATCCCTTTGCTGATGGCGTTAAGCGGTGTGGCTACGTCCCTTATCCTCTGGGTAGCGGACTGTATATCGCGACTGACCTTGTTGATGCCCACGACAAAGATGATCCGGTTCCTTGCCCAGGCCATGGCTGCCACGCGGTTGCCCGTTCCGTCGATGTTCACCAGCATCCCGTCCAGAGTGACCCCGTTGGAGCTGGAAAGGAAGACATCGCTGGTGTTCTCCTCTTCCCATCTCCTCGATCTGTCCTCAGGGGCGAGCGACGGGTCCCAGTGCTCGAAAACCCTGCAATTCCTGGCCTGGAGCTCTTCGAAGAGCCCCAGTTCCCGGATGGTTGATGATCCGGGGACCCCTACGGAAGAGCCCTCCGGGACCAGTTCCATCACCTTGTTAACGGCCTCTTCGCTGGACCCGGCATAGACCGCCTTGAACCCGTTGGCCTCCAGGGCCTTCACCACGCTCTTGCCGAGGTGCTCGTTATAAGTCCTTCTGACTTCAAGGTTCTTCTTCTGCATCGGATTCATAGGTCTTTCCCCTTTCCCTTAATGTTTTTTCCCTTGGTTCCAGCGTCCCAATTTTATCAGAACACCGACGGGATATGAAAAGGCCCGAGGCTATGGATCAGTATGACAATTTTGCCAAAAAGTGTTATTCTCTTATGCTAAAGAGAATGGAGGGATAACCATGTGCAGAGTGATAACCCCCGATCAGAGTGGAGGACACGCCCATGTCGATGATCCGCTTTCGATTGCGGAGCTTCTGAGAGAGACCCTGTCGCAGGAGCTCGATGCCATGACCGAACTGGCAGCAAGATACCACATCATAGAAGATGAAGAGATCCGCCACTCCCTGGGGTACCTGATAGGATCCCGCAGAAAAGACCTGGCTGTCCTGTGGGACCTTCTCCAGAAAGCCGAGGAGAAGGCCTTTGGTGGTCACCACCATGGGCATGAGCATTAGGTTGGGATCGGGTAAGGCCTGGATCGTAACGGGAGACGCATGACTAGTAGATCGTGAATCGTAAATCGTGCATCGTGAAGCAACCCGGGAGACATGCGAGACGCAGCAGGAGACAGGGAGGGCCGAAACCCTTGAAACGCGGGAGAAAACTGCGACCTCCAAAAATGCTTGAACGATTTTCGTGAAAAAACATGACAAACCCGGGGGATGCCAGATATGGCACCCCCCGTTTTGCTGTCAAGTAATTATACTTGACAGGCCTGAAGCGGACTCCTATAATCGTCCACTGTGCATATTTGGAGGTGTCCCATTGAAAGACCAGATAGAGCACAGGGTAATGCTTTCAAGACTCTTCGACTTTTACGAGCCGGTCCTTACAGAGAAACAGCGGGAGGCCTTTCGTCTCCACGTGCTGGAGGACTGGTCGCTCTCCGAGGTCGCCGAAAGACTCGAGGTGACCAGGCAGGGAGCCCATGATCTCGTTCAGAGGGGCAGGGACCGCCTCCTGGAGATGGAGGGACTGCTGGGTTTTTCTGCAAAGGATGCCAAATGGGAAAGGCACTTCAGGGAACTAGGGAGATGGTACCAGCGCCATATGGAGAAGATATCCCAAGAAGCTGCCGCCGAACTTGCGGTCTTGCTTGCCCCTGAAGAGCGGGAGGGCTGATACGCCTTATGTTCGATTCGCTCAGGGAACGCCTTGAAGGTGTGTTCAAAGGGCTCAGGAGCAGGGGGAAACTGACGGAAGAGGACATCTCCGTCGCCTTGAGGGATGTCAGGAGGGCGCTCCTGGAGGGTGACGTCAACTTCCGGGTTGTCAAGGACCTGGTGGACAGGATCCGTGAACGTGCTGCCGGAAGGGATGTGCTCGACTCGATCACTCCTGCCCAGCAGGTGATCGCCATAGTCTACGAGGAGATGGCGGCTCTGATGGGCTCGGGGCGTCAATCCTTGTCCTTCTCCCCGAAACCTCCGACGAAATACCTCCTTGTGGGGCTCCAGGGTTCGGGGAAGACGACGACCTGCGTCAAGATAGCCAAGAAGATCTCCGACGGCCACAAGCCTCTAGTGGTCGGATGCGACCTGAGGAGACCTGCCGCCGTGGACCAGCTCAGGATACTCGCCGGGCAGGCCGGAGTGGGCTTCTTTGGCCCCTCTGGGGGAGAGAAGGATGTCCTCCCTCTTGTCCGCAGGGCAGAGGAGTACGCGGCCCGGAGGCTTTACGATGTCATTCTCTTCGACACGGCAGGCCGTCTCAACATCGATGACCAGCTCATGGAGGAGCTTGCCTCTCTTGGAGGGATCCTCTCCCCGACAGAGACTCTCCTGGTGGTCGATTCGATGACAGGTCAGGAAGCTGTCAACGTCGCAGCTGCCTTCAACGACAAGATCCCCCTTAGCGGGATCGTCCTGACGAAGCTTGATGGTGACTCAAGGGGAGGGGCTGCCCTGAGCATAAGGGCAGCCACCGGGGTTCCGGTCAAACTCGCTGGTGTTGGAGAAAAGGTCACTGACATCGAGCAGTTCGATCCCCGGAGGATGGCCCAACGCGTTCTGGGTATGGGGGATGTCCAGGGTCTGGTGGAGAGGATCCAGGAGGCTGCCGACGACAGGGAGATCGAGAAGATAGCAGCTTCGGTCAAAAAGAAGAGGATGACCATGGATGACATGCTCCTTCAGATCAGGCAGGTCAGGAAGATGGGGCCCCTGGACAAGGTTCTCGAGATGATACCCGGTGCGGGCAGGGTCAAGGGGCTGGACAATGTTCAGCTCGACCCCGGGCGACTTGCCCATGTGGAGGCAGTGATCCTGTCCATGACAAAAAAAGAGAGGGAGAACCCCCAGATAATCAAGGGCAGCAGGCGCAGAAGGATCGCCCAGGGGTCAGGTACCTCGGTGCAGATGGTAAATCAGGTCCTGAAGCAGTTCGAGCAGATGAGCATGTTGATGAAGCGGTTCGCTCCAGGTAAAGGGGCGAAACTGCCCAGGGGATTCCCCCCCATTCCCATGTAGGAAGGACCGCCGCGCCCCTTGTTCATGGAAACGGCATTTATTGGATCTATGGAACAGTAGAATAAATACAGGAGGTGGCAGACATATGGCAGTTCGTATTCGCCTAGCAAGGTTCGGCCGTAAGAAGCAGCCCTTTTACCGACTGGTAGTTGCCGACTCGAGGGCGCCCCGTGACGGTGCTTTCATCGAACAGATAGGGTCATACGACCCCATGAAGGAGCCGGCAGCGCTGAAGGTCCAGGAGGACAGGGCCCTTTACTGGCTGGGTGTTGGAGCGCTTCCGTCGGATACGGCCCGGGCGATCCTGAAGAAGACGGGAGTCTGGGACAAGTTCACATCCGGGAAGAAGCAGTAACGGGATCCGCTCATGCCGGATTACGAGGAACTCGTGGGGTTCATCGTCAGGAGCATTGTTTCCGATCCTGACGGTGTGACGATCACGTCACAGAGAAGCGTCGGAGGAGTTGTAAAGGTACTGGTAAGGGTTTCAAGGGACGACATGGGGCGGCTGATAGGCAAGCACGGCGTTACGATAAACGCCATCAGGATGGTTGCCAGAGCTGCCGCTGTCAAACCCGGCGAGAAAGTGGAAGTGGACATCCTGGAAGACTGAGGTGGCAGCCTTGAAAGGACCCACAATGGTGACTATAGGACGGATCCTTGGCGCCCACGGGGTCAGGGGCGAGATCAAGGTCCTTCCGCTCACGGATTTTCCGGAGCGTTTCCTCGATATGGACAGGATCGACATCTTCCGGCCGGAGGGGAAGCTGATAGCTTCGCTTTCGATCCGAACCATCAGACTTCACGAGGGGAAGGGCCTCTTTCTTGTAGGGTCCGAAGATATCAGCGATCGGGATAAGGCACAGGCCCTTGAGGGCGGTCTCATTATGGTGGATCCTTCCGAAAGGGTCCCCTTGCCTGAGGGCAGTTACTGGATCGAGGATATTGTGGGTCTTGCGGTAGTCCTCTCAGGAACAGGCGAAGAGCTGGGCAAGGTGGAGGATGTTCTCCGGACGGGAGTTCATGATGTCTACTCCCTAAGGACACCTGAAGGCGACGTAAGGATGATCCCGGCAGTCCGCGAAGTGGTCCTTAGAGTCTCACCCGAAGAGGGGGTTATTGAGATAAGTCTGCCGGAGGGGCTCTGGGATCGATGATCGTAACGGTGATCACCCCTTTCCCGGAGTTGCTGGGTCCGTTCTTCTCGACCGGCGTAATAGGGAAGGCTGTTGAAAAGAGTCTTATCGACATCCGTTTTATTAACCCTCGCGACCATTCTGATGGACATTACGGCCAGATCGATGATTACGCCTACGGCGGCGGGGGGATGGTGTTGATGGCTGAACCCCTTGCCAGAGCGGTTGATGAAGCAAAAGCCGGAGGTCAGGCCTTTGTGGTGCATCCGGGCCCCCAGGGCGTGGTCCTGGGACAGCATCTTGTGGAATCCCTTGCGTCGAAAGAGCACCTCGTTATCGTATGCGGCCGGTACGAAGGAGTGGACGAACGGTTCGTTGACAAGTACGTGGACCTGGAGATCTCCATAGGGGATTATGTCCTTACGGGGGGAGAACTGCCTGCCATGGTGATCATCGACGCCGTAGCCCGTCTTGTTCCGGGTGTGGTAGGGCAGGAAGCCGCCGTCGAGGAGGATTCCTTCTTCAGAGGTATGCTTGATACACCTCATTACACGAGGCCTTCTTCGTGGAAGGGGAGCGAGGTCCCCAGAGTCCTCACCGGAGGTGACCACCTAAAGACAAGTTCCTGGAGGCGCCGGCAGTCCGTGGCGAGGACACTCGGAAGAAGGCCCGATATGATCGCAAGGGCGAATATTGGACCCTACCTTGACAAGGGCGTTTATGTCATACTTGTCCCAGCCAGACGGGAGGTAACCCTGGAAGAAGCGGAGGCCATTGCGGACCTTGGTGCCTCCTTCGGTTGCGAGAGGGCCATATTCATCAGTACCGATGAGGCCTTTCACAAAGAACTCCAGGAGAGTCTTGGAGGGAAAGGGAAAGTCCTTCGATCACCGGGAAGAGCCATTGCCTGGATCAAGGACCGTGAGAAAGAAGATCCCTTCGTTATCATCTGCGGAAGTACTGACAGGGGATCTATCCATTGGCTTGAAGCAAAGAGGCTCGGGCTCGCATCGGGGAGACCCATAGTATTCCTGGCAGGCGAGGGAGCCGAGAGTTTTACGCCCGATCCGGGGCAACAGGTGTCCCTGGGTCCGGTCAGGGGCGGTAGGGATGACAGAACCCTTTCCTGTCCCCGGGATACATTGGCCGTCATCCTGGACAGATTTTTCGGCCGGCGTTAGCATCTACAGGCAGTATTCAACAGGGAGGGAATGACAATGGACTCAAGGATAGCTCTTATAGAGAGCAGATACCTGAGAAAGGAGACTCCCGAGTTCCGACCGGGCGACACCGTC